>JADMIO010996616.1_pt1 | contig 28783 bp, 30 predicted proteins | sample 8958161 | NCBI WGS metagenome assembly JADMIO01 (sample SAMN16585339, study PRJNA669376) | soil metagenome | isolation source: Crop rotation soil | place: USA: Cullars Rotation, Alabama | collected 2011 | reverse complement strand
CGCGACAACTTGTCCACGTGGAATTCTAAGCTTAGGATCCCAATGTGCTGGAAAGGGACGGCACCGTCCGGGCCACGGTGAGCGTGGCGTCCGGGCTGAACGTGCGCGGGGCCGGGGACGACGTGCGTGCCGGCCAGGAGGTGCTCGCCGCCGGCCGGCGGCTCACCCCGCTCGCCGCCGCCGGCATCGCCGCGGCCGGGCTGGGCGAGGTGCGGGTGCACCGCCGCCCGCGGGTCGCGGTGCTGGTCACGGGCGACGAGCTGGTGGCGCCGGGGAAGCCGCTGCGGCGGGGCCAGATCCACGAGTCCAACTCCGTGCTCATCGCCGGGCGCACGCAGCAGCTCGGCGCGGAGGTGGTGCTGGTCGAGCAGGTGGCCGACACGGCCGCCGCGACCCGCGACGCGCTCGGCCGCGCCCTGGCCGCCGCCGACGTGGTGCTGACCTCCGGCGGCGTCTCGGTCGGCCCGCACGACCACGTGAAGGGCGCGCTCGAGGCGCACGGCGTCGAGCAGCTGTTCTGGCGCGTCTCCATCCAGCCGGGCAAGCCGACGTGGGCCGGCGTGCGTGGTGACCAGGTCGCGGTGGGGCTGCCCGGCAACCCGCTCTCGGTCCTGGTCAGCCTCGAGCTGCTGGTGCGGCCGGCCCTCGACGCGCTCGCCGGCGTTGCGGAGCCGGGTGCGCGGCCGCAGCGCGCAGAGCTCGCGGCCGCGCTCCGCCGCAACCCGCACCGCACGCGCCTCCTCCCGGTGGCGCTCCGCGACGGCCGGGTGGAGCAGCTCGGCGCCGGCCTCTCGCACCTGGTGGCCCGCGCCGCGGCCGCCGACGCCCTGGTCGTGATCCCGCCGGGCGAGGGCGACGTGCCCGCGGGCACGCTCGTCGACGTCCTGCCCTTCTAGCCGAGGCTAGACGGGCACGCGGCTGCCGCCGCCGGGCAGCTGGAAGCTGTCGAGGCGCGCGAACACGACGTAGCGCTGGGAGGCGCTGTAGAGCGGGTGGCAGGCCGAGAGCACGAGCTGGTCGTGACCGACGTTGCGGATGATCGACCAGTCGCCGTTGTCGACGATGCGGTGGCGCACGACGTGGTAGCTGAAGGTGCCGTAGGGCAGCCGCAAGGTGATCGGATCGCCGGCCTCGAGCTCGTCGATGTGGCGGAACGGCGCCGCGAAGGTCGTGCGGTGCCCCGCGATGGCGACGGTGCGGCCGAGACCCGGGACGGCGGTGTTGGGGTAGTGCCCGGGGCCCTTGCTGAGGCTGCTCCAGTAGTCCGTGCCCTCGACCACCACGGTGGAGAGGCCCAGCCTCGGCACCTGGATGCGGGCGAACGCGCGGCCGTCGTGGCCGTGCTCCTCCATGGCGTAGCGCTTCGCCAGCACCCGCACCCCGGCGCGCGCGGCCGCCTCGCGCGCGGCCATCACGCCGGCCTGGCGGGCCTCGGCCGCCGCGCGCGCCTTCGCCGCCGCGGCGGTCTTGCTGGCCTTCGCGGCCCTGGCCGCAGCGAACTGCGCCTGCTGGACGGCCTTCTGCTGCTGGGCCTGCACCTCGGCGGCGGCACGCTCCCAGCGCGCCGCCTGCCTGGCCAGGCCCTCGCGCAGCCCGCGCTGCTGCCAGGCGGTGTAGACGTCGGTGACCGGGTCGCGCCAGGTCAGCACCACGGCGGCGTAGACGAACAGCAGGACGCCGACGCCGATGAGGGTCGTGCCGAGCCGGCGGGTCAGGCGATGACGGATCACCTCTTCTCAGCGTACGGCACGTCTCGGAGCTGTCCAGGGGGATTCCCCGAGCGAGCGTCCCACGACCACGGCGGCCAGCTGCAGGCCCGCCGCGAGCAGCAGCGCCCCGCCGACCGCGGCGGCGAGCCCGATGGTGCCGTCGCCCAGCAGCCGCACCGCCATCGCGGGCGCGTCGGTGCCGTACCTGCCCGGGCCGGCCAGCAGCGCCAGGAGGGCGGCGGGGCCGAGCAGGCCCAGGGCCACGGCACCCAGGCGCGCCATCACGCCGAGCCGCCAGAGCGAGGGCAGCACGAGCCACACATGCAGCGCCGGCAGGGCCAGGATCAGCAGGTACGGGTTGGCGACCAGCATCAGCACGGCGCCCATGCCGGCGGCGGCCAGGGCGGCGCAGAACGCCGCCAGCCCCGCCTCCGCGGGGTCGCCGCCGATGCGCGTGCGCCGGCCGTGCAGCAGCAGCCAGGCGGCGGCGGCGACCACCAGCGGCAGCACCAGCACGCCCCAGCCGACGCCGACGCCCTCGCCCGGGAACGGCGGGTCGAGCCGGTCGGGCACGAAGCCGAGCACGCCCTCGAGCCGCAGGACCAGCGCCGCCAGCGCGAACGGCAGCGCCCGCTCGGCGACCGCCCAGCCGGCCGGGGCCAGCGGGATGCCGCGCCGGCGCGCCCGCCCGGCGAGGTCGAACACCACGATCGCCGGCGCGACGAGCAGCGAGGCGAGCAGCAGCTGGATGGCCCAGCCGCCGAAGCCCCGGTCGCCCACGGCCACGTAGGACCGCGGCGGGTTGTGCAGCGTCGGCCCGCTGCCCAGGGCCAGGACGGTGGCCTCGGCGGCCAGCCCCACCTGCTCGATGCGCCGGGCGTGCAGCCCGCTCACGGTGTCGGCGGCGGGGTTCAGCGTCGACTGGCCGCCGTCCACGGTCAGCGCCGGCACGCCGTGGGCCACGAACGGCGCCTGGTCGCCGCTGCCCGAGGGCACGAGCAGCGCCAGCGCCTGGCTGCCGACCGAGGGCAGCTCCACCGGTACGCCCTGGGCGCGCAGCGCCGTGCTGACGCCGCGTACCAGGCCGGCCGCGGGGCGGCGGCTGTCGTCCCCGGCGAGCCGCAGCCGCACGGCGCCGCCCCGGCCCACGGCACGCAGGCCGAGGACCGCCACCGGGTCGATGCCGGCCGGCGGGTGCTCGGCCAGGTAGCGCGCACCGGCGTCGCCGGTGGTGCCGCCGTCGAGCGACGCCAGCACGACCGGGCGGCCGCTGACGGTGCCGACCAGGGCGCGTCCGAGCTCCACCAGCACCGCCGTGCCGGAGGCGTTGTCGTCGGCGCCCGGCCCCGGCGGCTCGACGTCGCGGCGGGCGGTGACCACGATCGCCTCCTGGGGCTGGTCGGCGCCCAGCGGCGGCATCCCGGGCGGCGCCACGATGCCGATGACGTTCTGCTCCGCGACGCGCCGCCCGCCGCCGGTGTCGACGGTGAAGCGCTGCCGCGACGTCGACATGCCGGCCGCGGCGAAGCGTGACTCCACGTAGTCGGCGGCGCGCTCGGCGCCGCCCGTGCCCGGCGAGCGGTCCGGTGCCAGCCGGGTCAGCGTGGCCGCCTGGTGGCGGGCGGTGGCGCCGTCGAAGGTCAGCGGCAGGTCGGGGCTGTCGATGCGCGCCGGCGTACGGCCGGTCAGCAGCGCCAGCAGCAGGAACGGCACCGCGAGCACCAGGCCGACGCGGTAGAGCCGCCAGCGCACCAGCGTCGAGGCGCTGGGCACGGGCGCGCGGACGTCACGCCGCGCCGTCGCCGGCTGGGCGCGGCGACGGGTACGCCAGGTCTCGGGCTCGGAGGACAACCGACCTAGTATCGCGCACGGGTTCGTCGGACGGCCGCCAGCTAGACTGAGCTGACGGTGCAGCCTGATCGCCCGGTGAGCGGCCCTGGCACGCCCCCCAAGGCGACGATCCTCGTCGTCGACGACGAGGAGGCGGTGCAGCGGCTGCTCGCGTTCCCGCTCGAGCGCGAGGGCTACCGGGTGGTCGCGGCCGTGGACGGCGAGCGCGCGCTCGAGCTCGCCGCGGCCGAGGCGCCCGACCTGATCCTGCTCGACGTGATGCTGCCCGGCATCGACGGCCTCGAGGTCTGCCGTCGCGTCCGCGCCAGCTCCGCCGTGCCGATCATCATGCTCACCGCGCGCGACGACGAGATCGACAAGGTGCTCGGCCTCGAGCTGGGCGCCGACGACTACATCACCAAGCCGTTCTCGCTGGCCGAGCTGCGCTCGCGCATCCGCGCCGTGCTGCGGCGCGCGCAGCTCTCGAGCCGCCCGGCGGAGGACGACGTGCTGTCGGTCGACGGCGTGGTGCTCGACGCCGCGCGGCGCACGGTGGTGGCCAACGGCCAGGACGTCGCCCTGACCTACGTCGAGTTCGAGATCCTGCGCACGCTCATGCGCAGCCCGGGCCGCGTGTTCACCCGGCAGAACCTGCTCGAGTCCGTGTGGGAGTCCGCCGACTACCGCGACCCGCGCACCATCGACGTGCACGTGCGGCACCTGCGCGAGAAGATCGAGCCGAACCCGAGCGAGCCGGCCTACATCCACACGGTGCGCGGCGTGGGGTACCGCTTCCGCGGCTGATGGGCGCGCTCGTCCGCTGGCTCGCCCCGCTGCGCGTGCGGATCGCGCTCCTGGTGGCGGGGGCGGCCGCCTTCACCCTGATCGTCACCTACGCGATCGCGGTGCCCTCGCTGGAGCAGAACCTCGTGCAGGACCGGGTCGCCCAGCTGGGGCGCGAGGCCGACTCCCCGGCCGTGCAGCACTTCCTGGCGTTCGACTTCCTCAACGACTTCGTCTGGACGAACAACACGAATGACCTGCTGCGGCTCACCGGTGCGCAGCGCGTGGCGATCTACAGCGTCGACCGCGACGCGTTCGGACGCATCAGCCAGATCACGCCGCAGGCCGACTCACGCATGGGCTACCGCCTCGCGACCGCCCCCGAGCTGGTGCGTGAGACCCTGGAGTCCGGGACGATCGAGGGCCACGTCGTCACCGGCGTCGAGCAGTGGGGCGGCGCGGAGCACGCCCTGGCCGCGGTGTACGTCCCGAACAACCCGTACGGGACCTACGTGGTGGTGTTCGCCGAGCGCGTCGGGGCCGTACGCGCGGCGGTCGGGGTGGTGCGCCGCCGCATCGTGATCGCCGGCGCCATCGCTCTCGGCCTCGCCGCGCTGATCGGCGCAGGGGCGGCGCAGGCCCTGGTGCGCCGCCTGCGCCGCCTGCGGGCCAGCGCCGAGCGCATCGCCGCCGGGCGCCTCGACGTGCCCATCGTCGACCCGATGCCGGACGAGATCGGCGACCTCGCCCGCTCGCTGGACACGATGCGCCAGCGCCTGGAACGGGTCGACCGCGCCCGCAACGAGTTCATCGCCAACGCGTCGCACGAGCTGCGCACGCCGCTGACGTCGCTCTCCGGCTCGCTCGAGCTGGTGTCGGAGGACGAGCTCGAGCCCGAGGCCCGGCTCGAGTTCCTGACGATGATGCGGGAGCAGCTGGAGCGGCTGACGCGCCTGGCGTCGGACCTGCTCGATCTCTCCCGCCTCGACGCCGGTGGCGTGCGGGTGGCCCGCGACGAGGTCGACCTGGCCGCCGCGGCGTCGGCGTCCGTGCGCGAGGCGCAGGCTGCCGCGGCCCGCCGCGGCACGACCGTGGAGCTGGCCCCCGGCCCGCCGCGGGTGCCCGCCCTGGGTGATGAGGCCCGCGTGCACCAGGTGCTGCGCGCGCTGATCGACAACGCCGTGCGGCACACGGGCACCGGGACGACCGTGACCGTGTCGGCCGGGTACGCCGAGGACGGCGGCCCCGCGCTGTGGGTGCGCGACGACGGCCAGGGCATCCCCGCCGAGGCCCAGAACCACGTGTTCGAGCGGTTCTACCGCGGCCGTGGGGCGGCGGCCCAGGGCAGCGGCCTCGGCCTCGCCATCGCCCTCGAGCTGGCCGAGCGCATGGGCGGCACGTTGCAGCTGCGCTCGCGCCCGGGGGAGACGGTGTTCACGCTGGAGCTCGCACCGGTGCCGCTGGCCGCCGGCGTGGCCGAGCGCGTCGCCGTGTAGCCCACGGCACCCGTTTCAACGTGGTACCACGCTACGAGGAAGGGCGAACGTAGACTGGGAGGCGACGTGACCTCGCGGCTCGGACTCGCCACGCTCGCCGTCGCCGCCGCGCTCGCCGGCGCTGCGGTCGCCGTGCTGCTCGCCGCCGGCCTGGGCGCCTTCGGCGAGACGACCACGGTGGAGCAGGTGATCACCGCCGCCGCGCCGGAGCGCAGCCAGCCGGTGCGCCTGCGCCCGTCGGCGTCGCTCACGCAGGGCCAGCGCGGGCGCTTCGACGCCGTGGCCATCTACGCCGCGCGCGTCGACGGCGTGGTCACGCTCGAGGCCTGGTTCGGCCCGCACCCGGTGGCCACCGGCTCCGGGTTCGTGGCCGACGCGAAGCGCGGTCTGATCCTGACCAACTCGCACGTCGTCACGAACTCCGCCGACGTCGACGACCCCGCCAAGGTGCACGCCGCCGACAAGCTGTACGTCGAGCTCAACGGCGGCGCCCGGGCCGCCGCCAAGGTGCTCGGCTACGACCTCTTCGACGACGTCGCCGTGGTACGCGTCGACCCTGGCGCGCTCGACCTGCAGCAGGTGCCGCTGGGCTCGTCGCGCGACCTCGCCGTGGGCGAGCCCGTGGCCGCGATCGGCAGCCCGTTCAACGAGCAGGGCTCGCTCTCCGTCGGCGTCGTCTCGCAGGTGGGCCGGCAGATCCCTACCCCCGCGGGCGTCTGCTTCGAGACCACCGGGGCCATCCAGACCGACGCCGCGATCAACCACGGCAACTCGGGCGGCCCGCTGTTCGACGCCCGCGGCGACGTGATCGGCATCAACGCCCAGATCGACTCGAGCGGCCAGGGCGGCCAGGGCGTCGGGTTCGCCATCCCGATCGAGGCGGCGCGGCGCTCGCTGCACCAGATCCTGGCCACGGGCAAGGTCCGCTACGCGTGGCTCGGCGTCTCCACGGGCGCGCCGCTGAACGTGCCGCTGGCCCGGCGCCTCGGCCTGCCGGTGGCCTACGGCGCCCTGGTCGACGGCGTGGCCGGCGGCAGCGCCGCCGCCGACGCGGGCCTCAGCGCAGGCGATCGCACGCTCGAGGTCGCCGGGCGCACCGTGCACCCCGACGGCGACGTCATCGTGCAGCTCGGCCGCGACCAGATCCGCACCCTCAGCGACCTGCAGACGGCGGTGGCCGACCATGCCCCGGGCGAGCGGGTGACCGTGCGCTACTACCGCCACGGGGCGCTCCGCAGCACGCAGCTGACGCTCGGCGAGCGGCCGCTGGCGCCCCGGGGCGGCTGCAGCTCGCTGCGCTAGAGGCGCAGGACGGCGCCGCCGCGGCGCGAACACCACCTGCGTCGAGCCGTCGGAGCTGCCGGTACGGTAGAACCGCCTCGACCACACGACCCCCGGGGAAGGCCCGTGCTGCAGCGCGTCAACGTCGGCCACAAGAGCCTCGCGGACTACGCGTCCCTCCAGGGACGCGCGGTGATGGAGGAGGTGCGCGAGCTTGCCCGCGACCTGCGCGGGGCGCGCGTGCTGCACCTCTCGGCCAGCTCGTTCGGCGGCGGCGTCGGGGAGATCCTCTACACCCTGGTGCCGCTCATGCGCGACGCCGGGCTCGAGGCGGACTGGCGGGTCGTCGACGGTGGCGAGGCGTTCTGCGAGGCCGCGAGGGTGCTGCGCGACGCGCTGCAGGGCGACCCGGGCGAGCTCGACGCCGCCGTCCGCGAGGAGATCCGCCGCACCAGCGCGCAGCTGGCCGACCGGCTGCGGCCCGAGCTCGACGCGTACGACGTGGTGATCGTGCACGACCCGGAGCCGGTGCTCCTGCGGGAGCTGTTGCCGGAGTCGCGCGCGGTGTGGGTCTGGCGCTGCCACCTCGACCTCTCGGCGCCCAACCCGGACGCCCTGGCGTACCTCCTGTCGGCGCTGGTGCCGTACGACGCCACCATCTTCCACATGCCCGAGTTCGTGCCCCGCGGGGCCGAGCTGGGGCGCGTGATCGTGCAGCCGCCGGCGATCGACCCGCTCTCGCCCAAGAACATGGCCCTGTCGGCGCAGGACGCGGCGTTCATCGTCGACCAGCTCGGCATCGACGCCAGCCGGCCGCTGCTGCTGCAGGTCGCGCGGTTCGCGCGGTGGAAGGATCCCCTCGGCGTGATCGACGCCTACCGCGTGGTCAAGGAGGAGCACCCGGCGCTGCAGCTCGCGCTGATCGGCTCGATCGCCCACGACGACCCCGCCGGCATGGAGTGCTTCCGCCGCACCGTGGCGCACGCCGCGGGCGACCCCGACGTGACGATCCTCTCGAACCTCAACCACGTCGGGGCCGTCGAGGTCAACGCCTTCCAGGTGTGCGCCGACGTGGTCGTGCAGCGCTCGATCCGCGAGGGGTTCGGCCTCACGGTGACCGAGGCGCTGTGGAAGGCCCGTCCGGTGGTGGCGGGCGACGTCGGCGGCATCCGCTCGCAGATCCGGGACGGCGAGACCGGGTTCCTGGTCTCCTCGACCATGGAGTGCGCGCGGCGGTGCCTGCAGGTCCTCGACGACCCGGAGGCGGCCGAGCGGCTGGCCCGGCACGGCAAGGAGGCGGTACGCGAGCGGTTCCTGACGCCGCGCAAGCTGCTGAACTACCTGCGGCTGTTCGCGGAGCTCGGCGTGCGCCCGGTCGGGCGGGGCCGGGCGGAGGCCGGGGCGGCATAGCCGGCCGCCGCCGGCTCCTCGTCGTCTCGAACCGCGGCCCGATCGCCTACGACCGGGTGGCGGACGGGCCGCGCACGGCGCGCCGGGCCGGCGGTGGGCTGGTCACGGCGCTGGGCGGCCTGCTGGCCGGCCACGACGTGACCTGGGTGGCCAGCGCCATCTCCGCGGAGGACCGGGCCGTCGCCGAGGAGGCGGGCGGACGGGCGCTGGAGGAGGCCGACCACGCGGGCAACCCCTTCCGCCTGCGGCTCGTGGCGCACGAGCCCGCCGCCTACGACCGCTTCTACAACGTCTTCGCCAACCCGCTCCTGTGGTTCATCCAGCACCAGCTCTGGCCGCACGCCTACCGGCCCACGATCGACGGCGACACGCGCTCGGCGTGGCAGGCCTACCAGGCGGTCAACCGCGCCCTCGCCGCCGCGGCGGCCGAGGAGCTGCGGCGCTGCGGCCCCGACACGGTCGCACTGGTGCACGACTACCAGCTCTACACGGTGCCGGCGGAGCTGCGGCGGCAGGCGCCGGAGGCGCTGATCGCCCACTTCGTGCACATCCCCTGGCCGCCGCCGAGCAGCTGGAGCGTGCTGCCGCGCGACGTGCGCGCCGCGCTGCTCGAGGGCCTGGCGGCCAGCGATCTCGTCGGCTTCCACACGGCCCGCGACGTGCGCGAGTTCCTGCGCTTCTGCGAGGACGAGGGTGCGGTGGTGGACCGCGCCGCGGGCACGGCCCGGCTCGGCCCGCGCCGCGTGGCGGCCCGCGCCTTCCCGATCTCGGTCGACCCCGACGAGTTCGAGGCCCACGCCCGCTCGCCCGAGGTGGCGCTCGAGGAGCGCGGGCAGCTCGAGGACCGGCCGGAGCGGGTGATCCTGCGCGTCGACCGGACCGACCCGTCGAAGAACATCGTGCGCGGCTTCGTGGCCTTCGACCTGTTCCTCGAGCAGCATCCGGAGTGGCGCGGACGGGTGCGCATGCTCGCGCTGCTCGACCCCTCGCGGCAGGAGATTCCCGAGTACGCCGAGTACCTCGGGGCGATCCGCCGCGCCGCGCGGCAGGTGGGCGAGCGCTGGCGCGACCCGGAGAGCGGACAGCCGGCCGTCGACCTGCGGATCCACGATAACTTCCCCGAGGTCGTCGCCGCCTACAAGCACTACGACGTGCTGCTGGTGAACGCGCTCTTCGACGGCATGAACCTCGTCGCCAAGGAGGCTCCGCTGGTGAACGCCCGTGACGGAGTGCTGATCCTCTCGGAGAACGCGGGCGCCCACGCGGAGCTGGGCGAGCTGGCCCTCAGCGTGAACCCGTTCGACGTGCAGGCGCAGGCGGACGCGATCGCGGCGGCGCTGGCGCTGGACCCCGAGGAGCGGCGCCGGCGGGCGCAGGGGCTCAAGCGGCACGTCCGCGAGCACGACGTGCGTCGCTGGGCCGACGCCCAGCTCGTGGAGCTCGACGCGCTGGCTGCGGCCCGATGAGCGAGCCCATCCTCATCGTGGCCGCGCTCAACGGGCTGCGCGACCGCAAGGTGGCCAAGGGCGTGCCGTTCACCGCGGCCGAGCTGGCGAAGGAGGCCAAGCGCGCGGTGGACGCGGGCGCCGGGATGGTGCACGTGCACGCCCGCCGCGACGACGGCACGGCGGTCTTCGACATGACGTTCGACGACGTCGTCGGCTCGATCAAGGCGGCCGTGGACGTGCCGATCTCGATCAGCGTCCAGCGCACGCGGCAGACGTCGCTGGGGACGATCACCGCGCTGTTCGACGTGCTCGGCGAGCTGCCGGACGTGGTGACCCTGAACGTGCGACCGCCCGCGCCCGACCTGCCGGCGCACCGTGAGGAGGCACGCCAGATCCTCGAGGCCTGCGAGCGGGCCGGGGTCTCGCCGGTGGCGGTGATCGGCGAGCCCGAGGCGGTGCCGGACGTGGAGGCGCTGTACGAGGACGGCCTGCTGGCCCACGCCCCGTTCCTGGAGCTGGCGCTCGGCCCCAGCAGCGGCGCCGAGAACGGCCTGGCCGGCACGCCGCGCAACCTCCTGCGCCTGACGGAGTCGCTCGGCGGCACGCTCGGTCAGCTGCGCTGGCTGGGGCACGGGCAGGGCCCCGGGACCGCGGCGGTGTGCGCCACGGCGGCCGCCCTGGGCGGCCACATCCGCGTCGGGCTGGAGGACACGGCGCTGCTGCCCGACGGGTCGGTGGCGAGCTCGAACGCCGAGCTCGTGGAGCTCGCCGTGGCGCTGGCCGACGCGCTCGGGCGCGAGCCGCTCGAGCCCGCCGACGCGCGGCGCCTGCTGCGCTGATCGGCCCGGGCGTTCTCCCTACACTGCCAGCCGTGCAGGAGGACGCCGGCACGGTGCAGATGATCGACGTGGGCGACAAGCCCGTCACCAGGCGACGGGCGGTGGCGCGCGCGCTGGTGACGCTGGAGCCGCAGGTTCTGGAGCGCGTCGCCTCCGCCAGCCTGCCGAAGGGCGACGCCCTGGCGGTCTGCCGCGTGGCGGCGATCATGGCGGCCAAGCGCACGCCGGACCTGTTGCCCCTGTGCCACCCGATCGGCCTCACGCACGTCGAGCCGAGCCTGCGGGTCGACCGCGACGCCGGGCGGGTGGAGATCGACGTGGTGTGCGAGACGACCGACCGCACCGGCGTGGAGATGGAGGCGCTCACGGCCGCCTCGGCGGCGGCGCTGTGCCTGCTCGACATGACCAAGGCCCTCGACCCGTCCGGCGCGATCGCGTCGGTGGCCCTGCTGGAGAAGTCCGGCGGCAAGAGCGGTCACTGGGTGCGCCCGTGAGGGCGGCGGTGCTCACGATCTCCGACGGCGTGCATGCGGGCGAGCGCGAGGACCGCTCCGGCGAGGTCCTGGCGGAGCGGCTGCAGGCCTCCGGGCACGAGCTGGTGTTCCGCGGCCTCGTGCCCGACGACCGCGAGCGCATCGCCGCCGAGCTGCGCCGCCTGTGCGACGACGACGTCGCCGACCTGGTGCTCTCCACCGGCGGCACCGGCTTCGCCCCGCGCGACGTGACGCCGGAGGCCACCGCCACGGTGCTCGAGCGCCGCTCGCCCGGCATCGACGAGGCGCTGCGCGCCGACGCGTTGCGGCACACGCCGCACGGCATGCTCTCGCGGGGCCTCTCCGGCACTCGCGGCCGCACGGTGGTGATCAACCTGCCCGGGAGCCCAAAGGCCTGCGCCGAGGGCTACGCGGTGCTCGAGCCGGTGCTGGAGCACGCCGTGCGCCTGCTGCGCGAGGCGCCGACGGCGCACGGCCGGTGAGCGCCGCGGCCGTCTACGCCCAGCGCTTCTCGTCGCTGGTGCGCTTCGAGCACACGATCTTCGCGCTCCCGTACGCCTACGTCGGCGCGGTGCTCGCGGTGGGCGGCTGGCCCGGCCTGGCGAACCTGTGCTGGATCACCGTGGCCATGGTCGGCGCGCGCTCCTTCGCCATGGGCACCAACCGGCTGGTCGACGCGGCCATCGACGCCCGCAATCCGCGCACCGCCACGCGCGAGCTGCCGGCCGGTCGGCTCAGCCGGACGCAGGTGATCGTCTTCTGCGCCGTCTCGCTGGCGGTCTTCCTGATCGCGGTGTGGCAGCTGGCGCCGGTCTGCCGCTGGCTCTGGCCGCTGGTGGTCGTGCCGATGGTGGTCTACCCCTACCTCAAGCGCTTCACCCCGCTGGCGCACCTCTGGCTCGGCGCGGTGGACGGGCTCGCCCCGGTGGGCGCCTGGGTCGCCGTCACGAACCACGTCGCCCTCGAGCCGTTCGTGCTCGGTCTCGCGGTGGCGGCGTGGATCGGCGGCTTCGACATCATCTACGCCACCATGGACCTGGACGTCGACCGCGCCCAGGGCCTCCACTCGCTGCCCGCCGACCTCGGCATCGGCCCGGCGCTGTGGGTGTGTCGCGCGCTGCACGCGCTCTCGGTGCTGGCGATGGTGGTGCTCGGGCTGATGCTCGGCCTCGGCCCGGCGTACTGGGTCGGCACGGCCGCGGTCGCGCTGCTGCTCGCGTACGAGAACTCGCTCGTGAAGGCCGACGACCTCTCGCGCGTCGACGCGGCCTTCTTCAGCGTCAACGGGGTCATCGCAGTGCTGTACCTCGCGGCCGTCGCCCTCGACGCCGCCACCTGGGGCACGTGAGCGGGCCTCCCGCGGTCGAGGTGCGCGGCCTCGGGCACGCGTACGGCGATCGCGTGGTCTTCCGCGACCTCGACCTCGACGTGCCGCCCGGGACGTCGCTGGCGCTGTTCGGCGCCAACGGCGCCGGCAAGACCACGCTGCTGCGCGCGCTCGTCGGCCTGCTGCGGCCGACCGTCGGCAGCGTGCAGATCGGCGGCGCCGAGGCGGCCAGCCCCGAGCCCGAGGTGCGGCGGCGGATCGGCTACGTGGGCCACCGCCCGCTGGTGTGGAGCGGCCTGACGGCCGTCGAGAACGTGCGCCTGTTCAGCGACCTCTACGGCCTCGCGCCCGCCGCCGCCGACGCGGCGCTCGAGCGGGTCGGGCTCGAGCGCCGGCGTGACGACCTGGCCCGCGACCTCTCCCAGGGGATGCGCCAGCGGCTGTCGCTGGCGCGGGCGCTGGTGCACGGGCCCGACTTCCTGGTCCTCGACGAGCCGCACTCCGGTCTCGACGCCGACGGCGTGGCGCTGCTCGACGGGGTGCTGGACGAGGCCCGCGGCCAGGCCACGGTGATCCTGGCCACGCACGACCGCGAGCGCGGGGCGGCGCTGTGCGACGCCACGCTCACGCTCGCCGGAGGAGGCCTGCGCTGAGCGGCGGTCTCTGGCGGGGCGCCTGGACGCTCGCCCGCAAGGACCTGCTGCTCGAGGCGCGCTCGCGCGAGCTCGTCTTCGCGCTGGCGCTGTTCTCGCTCGCGGGCTTCGTGCTGCTGCACTTCGCCGTGGCGTCGAGCAGCGGGCAGGTGTCGCCGCGCGTGGCCAGCGGTCTGCTCTGGATCGTGGTGCTGCTGGCCGCGCTGCTGGCGCTCAACCGCGTGTTCGCGCCGGAGCGCGAGGAGGGCCTGCTCGACGCGCTGCTGCTCACGCCCGTCGACCGCGCCGCGATCTGGCTCGGCAAGGCCATCGCGCTGCTGGTGCTGCTGGTGACCCTGGAGCTGGTGGCCTTCCCGCTGTGGTGGCTGCTCCTGCTCTCCAGCCCGCCGGAGGGCGAGCCCACGCCGTCGCTGCTGGTGGTGGCGGGCACGCTGCTCCTGGCCAACGTCGGCCTGGCGGCGGTCGGCGCCCTGCTGGCGGCGCTCGCGTCGGCGGCGCGCCAGCGCGAGGTGCTGCTCCCGCTGCTGTTCCTGCCCACCGCGACGCCGGCGCTGCTCGCCGGCCTCTCGGCGTGCATCGCCTCCGCCGACGGCGAGGGGATCCTGCGGTACGTGGGGTTGCTGGCCGTCTATGACCTGCTCTTCGCGGTGCTAGCCTGGGGCATCAGCGAGTACGTGCTGACCGAGTGATGCCAAGCCGCCGCCTCGAGCTCATTCCCGCCTTCGTGGCGGCCGCGCTGCTCCCGCTTGCGCTCCTCCTCGTGTTCCTGTGGGTGCCCGACGACGCCACCGACGGGTTCTCCCAGCGGATCTTCTACATCCACGTGCCGGTGGCGCTGACCTCGTACGTCTTCTTCGGCGTGGGCGCGTTCTACGCCGCCCGGTACCTGCTGCGCCGCGACGAGGCCGACGACCTGCGCTCGTACGTGGGCATCCACGTCGGCATCGTGTTCGGCACCCTGGTGCTGCTCACCGGCCCGATCTGGGCCAAGGTCGCGTGGGGCACCTGGTGGAACTGGAGCGACCGGCAGCTCAACGTGTTCCTGATCCTGTTCCTGTTCTACGCGTCGTACTTCATGCTGCGCTTCTCGCTGGACCCCGGGCCGCGCCGCTCGGCGTTCTCGGCGGCGTTCGCGCTGCTCGGCGTCGGCCTCGTGCCGCTCTCGATCGCGGCGGTGCACATCGCCCAGTCGCTCATCCACCCCACGGTGTTCTCGACCGACGGGCCGCAGATGGAGGACTCCATGTTCCTCGTCTTCCTGCTCGCCCTGGCCGGGATGATCGCCGTCGGCTGGGCGCTCTACGCGGCCGAGCTGCGAGGCAAGCGCGTCGATGCGCGGCTGCGGCGGTTGCGCCTGGCCCTGGCCGGGGAACGTCCTCTGCGATGACGCTGCTGCTCGCCGACATCACCCTGCGCACGGCCGTCAAGTACGTGGGCGCGGCCTACGCGGTGGTCTGGCTGGCCACCCTGGTCTACGTGTGGCTGCTCACCAGTAAGCTGCGGCGGATGGAGCGGCAGCTGGAAGAGGCCGAGCGGCGGCTCGCGGCGCGCGAGGCCGAGCCGCGCGTCGAGCGGGTCGGGGTCTAGGGCCAGGGACGTCGGGTGCGCCTCGTCGCCGTCGGCCTCAACCACCGCTCGGCCGGGATCGACCTGCGCGGGCGCGTGGCCCTCGACGGCGCCCGGCGGCGCTGCCTCCTGGCGAACCTGAAGGCGGCCGGCGCGACCGAGGCCGCGGTGCTCGACACCTGCAACCGCACCGAGGTGTACGCGGCCGGCCCCGACGCCGACGCCCTCACCGCGCTCGCGGCGCAGGAGCTGGCCGACGCCGCCCACGCGTCGGTCGCCGAGCTCGACCCGGTGCTCTACCGGCTCCGCGACGACGTGGCCGCGCTGCACCTCAACCGCGTCGCCGCGGGCCTCGACTCGCTGGTGCCGGGCGAGGGGGAGATCCTGGCCCAGGTGCGTGCCGCGCTGGCCTTCGCCGAGCGCGAGGAGAGCGTCGGGCCGCTGCTCTCGCGCGCCTTCCAGCGCGCGCTCGAGACCGGCAAGCGGGTGCGCAGCGAGACCGGCATCGCCAGCCAGAACGCCTCCGTGGCCTCGGTCGCCGCCGAGCTGGCGCGCGACGCCCTCGGCGGGCTCGAGGGACGCCACGCGCTGCTGATCGGGGCCGGGCGCACGTCCGAGCTGACCGCGTTGAACCTGGTGGGCCGCGGGCTGCGCTCGCTGGCCGTCTCGACCCGCACGTACTCCTCCGCCACGTCGCTCGCCGAGCGGGTCGGCGGGCAGGCCGTGCGCTTCGACGACCTCCCCAGCGCGCTCCCGCGCGCCGACCTGGTGGTCTCGTCGACGAGCGCGCCGCACGCGGTGCTGCAGGCGCCGGTGGTGCAGGGAGCGATGGTCGAGCGCGGGTTCGCGCCGCTGCTCCTCATCGACCTGGCCGTGCCGCACGACATCGAGCCCGAGGTCGGGACGATCGACGGCTGCACCCTGCACGACCTCGACGGGCTGCAGGAGGTCGTGGCGCGCAACGTCGCGCTCCGGCGCCGCGAGGCCCAGGCGGCCGAGGCGATCTGCGCCGAGGCGGCCGAGGACTTCCGCGCCTGGCACGCCTCGCGCGTGGTCGTGCCGTCGATCGGCCTGCTGCGCGGGCACGCCAGCGACGTGGCCGCCGAGGAGGCCGCGCGGGCCGCGGCGCGCTGGCCGGACCTCGACGCCGAGGGCCGCGCGCGGCTCGAGCGCCTCGCGGCCGACGTGGCCAAGCGCCTGCTGCACGAGCCGACGGTGCGCCTGCGGGCGCGGGCGGCGAGCAGCGACGGCGTGGGCTACGCCGAGACCGTGCGCGAGCTCTTCGGGCTCGACGACGACCAGGCGTGAGCGGTCCCGTGCGGGTGGGCACGCGCGGCTCCCGGCTCGCGCTGCACCAGGCCGGGCTCGTGGCCGACGCGATCCGCGCCGCCGAGCTCGGGCCGGTGGCGCTGGTACCGATCTCCACGACGGGGGACCGCGACCGCCAGCGCGCGTTCGCCGAGCTGGGCGGGCGGGGGATCTTCACCAAGGAGCTCGAGGACGCGCTGCTCGACGGCCGCATCGACGTCGCCGCGCACTCGGCCAAGGACCTGACCACCGAGGACGTGCCGGGGCTGGCCCTGGCCGCCGTGCTGCCGCGGGCCGACGCCCGCGACGCGTGGTGTGGTCCGGCCCGCCGCCTGGCGGACGTGGAGCAGGGCGCCTCCGTCGGCACGGGCTCGCTGCGCCGCACCGCGCAGCTCCGCGCGCTGCGGCCCGACCTGCGCGTCGAGGGCCTGCGCGGCAACGTCGACACCCGGCTGCGGCGGCGGGTGGAGCGCGGGCTGGCGGGCGTGGTGCTGGCCGCCTGCGGGCTCGAGCGACTCGGCCTCGAGGCCGAGATCGGTTTCCGCTTCGCGCCGGACGAGCTGCTGCCCGAGGCGGGCCAGGGCTTCATCGCGCTGCAGTGCCGCGACGCCGATGCCGCCCGCTTCGCCCCGCTCGGCGACGCCGGCGGGCTGCGGTTGCTGCGAGCCGAGCGGCGCGCCGTGGCCTTGCTCGGAGGCGGCTGCCGCACTCCGGTGGCAGCCTACGCCGAGGCGCTGGGCGGCGGGCGGCTGCGGCTGCGGGCCCAGGTCGAGGCCGCGGCTGGCGGGCTGGCGCAGGCCGCCGCCGAGGGCGACGACCCGGAGGCGCTGGGCGAGGCCGTGGCCGCGGAGCTGCGGGCCCACGCCGCGCCTGCGCTGGCATGACGGTCTACCTGGTCGGCGCCGGCCCGGGCGACCCCGGCCTGATCACGGCGCGCGGGCTCGAGCTGCTGCGCCGCGCCGACGTGGTGCTGCACGACCGCCTCTCGGGTGAGGCGCTGCTCGACGAGACCCGGCCCGGGGCCACCCTGATCGACGTCGGCAAGGCGCCTGGCCGGGCCGCGATGACGCAGGAGGAGATCAACGCTGCGCTGGTCGAGCACGGCGCCACCGGGGCGGAGGTGGTGCGACTCAAGGGCGGCGACCCGTTCGTGTTCGGGCGCGGCGGCGAGGAGGCGCTGGCACTGGTTCAGGCCGAGCTGCCGTTCGAGGTGGTGCCGGGCGTGACCTCGGCCATCGCGGCGCCGGCCTACGCGGGCGTTCCGGTCACGCACCGCCACCTGGCGGCCCAGTTCGCCGTGGTCACCGGCCACGAGGAGCCGGGCAAGGCCGAGAGCGACGTCGACTGGGACGGCCTCGCGCGCTTCCCCGGCACCCTCGTGCTGCTGATGGGCGTGGGCCGGCTCGCCGCGATCGTCGAGCGGCTGCTGGCCGGCGGGCGCGACCCGGCGCAGCCGGCCGCGGTGGTCGCCAGCGGCACGCTGGCGGCGCAGCGGAGCTTGCAGACGACCCTGGCCGAGCTGCCCGCTGCGGTCGCCGCGGCCGGCATCCGCCCGCCCGCGGTGACGGTGATCGGCGACGTGGCCGGGCTGCGCGAGCGGCTCGCCTGGGCGGAGGCGCGACCGCTGCACGGGCGCACCATCGTGGTCACGCGCGCCCGGGCGCAGGCCAGCAGGCTGGTGGCGCGGCTGCGCGACCTCGGCGCGGCGGTCGTCGAGGTGCCGACCATCCGCATCGAGCCGCTCGACGGGCCGGCCATCGATCCGGCCCCGTACGACGTGGTCTGCGTGACCTCGCCCAACGCGCCCCGGCTCCTGCTGGAGCGGATCGGCGGCGACGCGCGCGCCCTGGCGGGGACGACCGTGGCGGCGATCGGGCCGGGCACCGCGGCGGCCCTGCGCGACGTCGGCCTGGTGGCCGACGTGGTGGCGGAGCGGTTCGTCGCCGAGGGGCTGCTCGAGGCGCTCGGCGGCGCCGTCGCCGGGCGGCGGGTGCTGGTGGCCCGGGCCGAGGAGGCGCGCGACGCCCTTCCCGAGGGGCTGCGCGCCACCGGCGCGACCGTGGACGTCGTGGCGCTCTACCGCACCCTCCGCGAGCCGCCGCGCCGTCCCGAGCGCGCGCTGGCCGCCGACGCCGTGACGTTCACGTCCTCCTCGACGGTGCAGGGGTTCGTGGACGCCCTGCCCGGTCGCGACCTCTCCGGCGTGCGTGCGGTCTCGATCGGTCCGATCACCTCCGAGGCGGCCCGCGCGGCGGGCCTCGACGTGGTGGCCGAGGCGGCGCGGCACGACGTGGACGGCCTGGTGGAGACCCTGATCGAGACGCTCGGCGCCGACCGTCGAGCCACCTCACCCCAACCCTGAACGGAGGCGACGCCGTGGACGAGCAGGCCAAGGAGCAGGCGCTGAAGCTGGTGCCCTACGGCATGTACGTGATCGGCTCGGGCGAGGGCGACGACGTCAACGGCATGACCGCGAACTGGGTCGGGCAGGTGTCCTTCGATCCGTGCCTGGTCGCCGCGGCGATCAAGCACTCGGCGCACACGCGGTCGCTGATCGACCAGTACGGCCACTTCACGGTGAACATCGTGCCCGACGGCGACCTCGACCTGCTCCGGCTGTTCGTCAAGCCGCAGCGCCGCGTGCAGGACAAGTTCGGCGACGACGTCGGCTTCCGCGAGGCCAGCCTGGGCGCGCCGATCCTCGACGCGGCCGTCGCCTGGGTCGAGTGCCAGGTGCGCGCGGCGCACGACCACGGCGGCGACCACGTGCTGTTCGTCGGCGAGGTCGTCGACGCCGGCGTGAACCGGGACGGGAAGCCGTTCCTGATCCAGGACACCGGCTGGTCGTACGCGGGCTGAGAGGAGCGGCTGGCTCGCCACTCGCCTCCGGGACGCAGACCCGTCGCCGTGGCTCCCGTCCCGATGATTGTCCGGCTCGGGTGAGCGGCCCTCCGCTCGCGTCGAGCGTGCGGGAACCGAGACGCGGTCGCAGCGGTCAAAGGGCCATCCAACCTCGGAGGCCCTCGTGACCCGTTCCCACCGTCTGCTCGCGGCGAGCGTGCTCGCCGCCGCCCTCGTCCTCGCCGGCGCGCTGACGCTGCAGCCCGGCGGCAGCTCGAGGCGCCCCGCTCCTGACGCGGCCTACGCCGCGGCCCGGGCCTCGACCCAGGCCGGGGACCTCGCCCGCTTCCTCCGCTTCAGCGGTACGGGCACCGTGACCGTGACCCCGGACACCGCCCAGATCAGCGTGACCGCGACCGGCGAGGGCGACACCGCCAAGGAGGCGCTCGACGCCTCGTCGACCGACATGGAGAAGATCGTGGCCCGCCTGAAGCAGCTGGGCGTGGCCGAGGACGACATGCAGACCGGCGGCGTGTGGAGCTACCGCGGGTGGGACACGCCGCGCCGCTACCAGGCCTCGAACACCCTCAACGTGACCGTGCGCGACGTGGCGAAGGCCGGCACCCTGCTCGGCGAGGCCACCGACGCGGGCGCCAGCGAGGTCTCGGGGCCGAGCTTCTCGGTAGCCGACCGCCGCGGCGCCTACCGCCAGGCGCTGCGCCAGGCGATCGAGGACGCGCGCGCCAAGGCCGACGCGGCGGCTGCCGGCATGGGCGTCGCGGTGAGCGGCGTGGTCTCCGTCGCCGAGGACGGGGCCAGCAGCGCGCCGGTCATGTACGCGGCCGCCGACGCGGCCCGCTCCAGCAAGGCCGTGCCCGTCCAGGCGGGCAAGCTCGAGGTCGACGCCACGGTCACCGTGACCTTCTCCTACAGCTGAGCCGCCGGCGCCGGCGAGAGTGGCGAGGCCCGGATTTGAACCGGGGACACCTCGATTTTCAGTCGAGTGCTCTACCGGGCTGAGCTACCCCGCCGTCGGCGCGAAGGCTACCACGCGGCCGTCCCCGGATCGCCTCCGGCCGCCGGGCTGGGGCGCTATGCGCCCGAGCCCGGCGTCCTGCGGCGACCCGCTCGCCCTTCGCTGCGCTGCGGGCGCGCGGGCGGCGCAGAGCCCGTCGGCCGGCGCTCGGCCGTGCTGAGCACTGCCTCTCGCGCCGGCCGGCGCCCCTGCGCCGTCCGGGAACGCCCGCGGACGCCCCGGACTAGGCCGCGACGCGGATCGGCTCGTCGCCGGCGAGCTCGAGCACCCGCTCGAGCGCCGCGACGCAGGCGGGATCGTACCCCGTGCCGCTCTCGTCGCGCAGCAGCTGCAGCGCCCGCTCGGGCGTCCAGGCGCTGCGGTACACGCGGTGGGCCACCAGGGCGGAGTAGACGTCGCAGACCGCCAGGATGCGGGCGTCGAGGTCGATCTCCAGCGCGCTCAGCCCGCGAGGGTAGCCGCGGCCGTCGAGGCGCTCGTGGTGGTTGAGGATCAGCTCGCGGGCGTTCTCGCCGAAGCCGAGCTCGTCGAGCAGCCGGGCGCCCGACTCGGGGTGCCGGCGGATGACCTCGTACTCGTCGTCGTCGAGCTTGCCGGGCTTGTTCAGGATCGCGTCCGGCACCGAGAGCTTGCCGATGTCGTGCACCAGCCCGCCGAGGGCGAGGCGGCGGAGCTCCTGCGGCGGCAGGCCGAGCTGCTCGCCCACCAGCACCGCCAGCTCGGCGACGTGCCGCGTGTGGCGCTCGGTGTACTCGTCCTTGTCGGCCAGGCGCTCCATGAGGGCACGCACCTGGGCGCCGAGGAACGCCTCCTCCTGCTGCACCAGCTGGGCCGCCCGCAGGTCGCCGGTCAGCGGTCGCGACGGCACCGCGCGGCGCAGGTCGAGCGACACGGCGCCGCACACGAGGGCGACACCGCAGAGCTCGGCGACGTGGCCGACCCAGAAGCCGAGGTTGCCAGGGTCGACGGTCATCGAGGCGGCGAGCGAGACGGCGAGCCAGGTCACGCCGACACCGACGGCGAGGTCGCTGAGGCGGCGGGTCAGTCGGTACGTCCGCAGCGAGCGGCGGGCGAGCGCGCCCAGCAGCGCGAGGCCGTAGACGAGCAACAGGTACGCGAGCCGGTCACCGGCGTGCGGCACCGACGGGAGCGCGTTGGGAGCCTGCAGCTCCACCGCGGCCACCGTCAGGATCACGCCGACCAGCAGCAGCTCGACGGCGAGGATCAGCGGCAGGCGATCCGACCGGCACAGCGCCGGGATGCCCGAGAGGGAGAGGATGGTCGCGCCGAAGGGCAGCATCGTGCCGCCGGCGAGGGCGACGAGGCTGTAGCCGTTGGTGATGATCCCCGGCGTGGCCAGACCGTGGATGGTGAAGGTCAGGCACATCACGGCGAAGGCGGCGCCGACGATCACGGTGCGGGCGTCGCGCTCCCGCATGCCGGCGACCTGCAGCGCCACCGCGGCGAGGGCGAGCAGCGTCGAGCCGATGGCGACGACGACGGCGTGCTGCTGTGCGGTCGTCTGGATCGGCGTGCTGCGCGTGGCCAGCGCGAACGCGAGCGGGCCGAGGAAGCTCCCGGTGAGAACCGTGCCAGCAGAGAGGTGGGCCAGTCGCACGAGCCAGGTATCGACCGTTGCCGGCGGATCCATGAGCACTCCTCGCTACGATCGCGTCGCGTGACGGCCGCGCCCCGCAGCGAGCTGCTCGACCTCGCCGCCCTCGCCGCCCGTTCCGCGGGGAAGCTCCTGGCGGACCGGTTCGGGCGTCCGGTGACGGGCATCGCGCACAAGAGCTCGGTCACGGACCCGGTCACCGACGCCGACCGCGGCAGCGAGGCGCTCATCCGCGAGCTGCTGCGCGAGGCCCGCCCCGACGATGCCATCCTCGGCGAGGAAGGCGATCCAGAGAGCGGCGGCAGCGGGCTTCGCTGGGTGGTGGATCCGCTCGACGGCACGGTCAACTTCCTCTACGGCATCCCGTTGTTCTGCGTGTCGATCGCCTGCGAGGACGAGGCGGGTGCGCTGGTCGCGGTGGTGCACGACCCGCTGCGCGACGAGACCTTCGCCGCCAGCCGCGGCGACGGCACCTGGCTCGGCGACCGCCGCCTGACCGTGCGGCCCGCGGTCGACTCGGCGCGGGCGCTGGTCGCCACCGGGTTCTCGTACGAGGAGTCGCGTCGCGTGCGACAGGCGGCCATCGCCGCGAGGCTGCTGCCGCGGGTGCGCGACCTGCGCCGCGGCGGGGCCGCCGCGCTCGACCTGGCGTGGCTCAGCGCCGGCCGCTGGGACGCGTTCTACGAGCACGGCCTGCAGCGCTGGGATCGCGCGGCGGGTGAGCTCCTGGTGCGCGAGGCCGGCGGCGAGGTGCACGTCCTGCCCGCGCACGACGGGCTGCCCGAGGGCGTGCTCGCCGCGCCGGCGGGGCTCGCCGAGGAGCTCCTGGAGCTCGTCGCGCCCCCGGCTGCCTAGAGGGTACGGTGCGCCGCGTGGAGCGAACCGAGACCGAGGCGCCCAGCCTGCGCGGCTGGCCGCGCAAGAACACCGTGGAGGCCCGAGCCGAGCGCGAGCGCCGCGTGCGCGAGGCGGCCGGGCTGGGGCCGGAGGACGACGAGGCGTTCGCCGTCGACCTCGAGCGCTTCGGCAGCGCGCAGGAGATGGTCACCGGGATGGCCGTCATCCCGGTCGGCGTGGTCGGCCCGGTCCGGGCCGAGCTCGGCCGCTACGAGCACGGCGAGCCCGACGGCGCCCCGGTCGAGCGCGAGCGGGCCGAGGAGCAGCTCTACATCCCGCTGGCGCACACCGAGGGCGGGCTCACCGCCTCGCTCTACCGCGGGGCGTACGCCTGCGCGGCCGACGGCCCGATCCGCACGTACGTCATCGCCGACGGCATGACGCGCGACTCCTGCCTCGAGCTCGACTCGACGGCCGACGCCCTGGCCGTGGCCCGGGCGGTGCCCGACTGGGTGCCCGCGATGCGCGAGTGGCTCGCCTCCGTGCCCTACGACTTCGTCTCCCGCCACGCCGTGCTGCGCTCCGTCGAGACGCACGTCGTCGGGCCCTGGTGCCACCTGCTCTACCGCTTCTCCACGGGCGATGCCTGCGGGCCGAACATGATGACCCGCAACGCCTACGCCCTCAACGTGGGCTTCCTGCCGGAGCGCCTGGCGGGGCTGGGCATCACGCCGCGCCGCCTCTCGCTCGAGGCCAACATGGGCGGCGACAAGAAGGTCAGCCACCGCTACTTCGAGCGCGGCGGCCACGGCAAGACCGTGCTGGCCGAGGCCACGCTCTCGGCGCGCACGCTCGCCCGCATCCTGCGCACCAGCGCTGCCGACCTGCTGGCGCTCGAGCGCATGGGCGTGCACGGCTCGATCGCCTCGGGCATGCAATCGACCGCGTTCACGCCGGCGACGGCGGTCGCGGCGGTGTTCGCCGCCACCGGCCAGGACCTCGGCATGGTCGGGACGTCGTCGATGGCGCACGGCACCGTGCTGCCAGCACCGGACGACGGGCTGCACGTGGCCATCCGCCTCGCCGGCGTCGAGGTCGGGGTGATCGGCGGGGGCAGCACGCTGCCGTACGCGCGCACCTGGCTGCGCACGCTCGGCTGCACCGGCGCGGGCGGGGCCTTCCGCCTCGCCCAGATCGTGGCCGTGGCGGCGCTCTGCCTCGACCTCTCGGCGGCGGCCTCGATGGCCACCGCCGGGTCTGCCAACTTCGTCGAGGCGCACCACACGCGCGGCGGGGTGCGGTGAGCGACGCCGCGCTCGAGGCGCAGGTGACGCCGCACCACGACCCGTGGTGCTTCGGCTGCGGCCGCGAGAACCCGGCCGGGCTGCGGCTCGACTGGGACGCCGTCGAGGACGAGCGCTTCGACGCGCCGCTCCGCCTCGACCGCCGCCACCAGGGCGGCCCAGGGCTGGCCCACGGCGGCGTGGTCTCGGCAGCGCTCGACGAGGCCATGGGGATCCTCGTGGCCCGGCTCGCCTTCCCCGCGGTGACGGCGAGGCTGCAGGTCGCGTTCCGCCGTCCGGCGCCGATCGAGGCCGAGCTGCGTCTGGCCGCCTGGCTCGAGCGCCGCCAGGGCCGCCAGCTGCACCTGGCCAGCGCGCTGCGCCAGGGCGACGACCTGCTGGCCGAGGCCACGGGCACGTTCCTGCAGGTCTCGCTGCGCCACTTCCTCGGCACCGACGCGGGCCGCGCGACGGCGGAGGCCTGGCGCCGACGCCTCGGCACGGACGGCTGAGGGTGCGGCGGGTCGCGGTCATCGGCGCGGCGCTCGACCTCGGCCAGGGCCGCCGCGGCGTCGACATGGGGCCGTCGGCGATCCGCTACGGCGGCCTCGCGACGCGCCTCGGCGAGCTGGGCTGCGACGTGCGCGACCTGGGCAACATCCAGGCCGGCGAGATCGAGACGCTCGACCCGGGGGATCCCGGAGCGCGGTACCTGGCGGAGATCGAGGCCGTGTGCGAGCGCATCGCCGACGCGGCCGAGGCCAGCAGCGCGGCGGGCGAGTTCACGCTGGTGCTCGGCGGCGACCACTCGCTGGCCATGGGGGTGCTCGGCGGCCTGGCCCGCCGGCACGGCCCCGGCGCGGTGATCTGGCTCGACGCCCACGCCGACTGCAACACGCCCGAGACCAGCCCGTCGGGCAACGTGCACGGCATGTCGCTGGCCGCGGCGCTCGGCTGGGCCGGCGGCATCGGCGCGGGACGCTGGCCCGTGCCAGCCGTCGAGGAGGCGCGCACCGTGCTGATCGGGGTGCGCTCGCTCGACCCCGAGGAGCGGGCCAGGCTGCGCGCCTCCGCGGTCAAGGCGTACACCATGGCCGACGTGGACCGCATGGGCATGGACGCGATCGTGGCCGAGACGGTGGAGCGGGTCCGCGGTGCCCCATTCGTGCACCTCTCGCTCGACATGGACGTGATGGAGCCCGAGATCGCCCCCGGCGTCGGCACGCCCGTGCGCGGCGGGGTCACCTACCGCGAGGCCCACCTGGCGCTCGAGCTCCTGGCGGAGTCCGGGCTGGTCGACTCGATGGAGGTGGTCGAGGTGAACCCGATCCTCGACCGCCAGAACGCGACGGGGGAGCTGGCCGTCGAGCTCGTCTGCTCGGCGTTGGGGCAGCGCATCCTGTAAGGGTCACGCCGCCGGGCCCTTGCGGCGGCGCAGCTCCTCGAGCCGCGCCCGCAGCCGCGCCTCCTCGCCGTGGTCGGTCGGCTCGTAGAAGCGGGCGTCCTCGAGCCCGTCGGGGAGGTACTGCTGGGCCACCCACCCGTCCGGGTGGTCGTGGGGGTACAGGTAGCCGCGGCCGTGGCCGAGCGCCTTGGCGCCGCGGTAGCTGGCATCGCGCAGCGGCGCGGGCGGCCGCGCGTTGCCCCGCGCCTGCACCGCCTCCGTGGCTCGGCCGATCGCCACGGCGCTGGCGTTGGACTTCGGCGCCAGCGCCAGGTAGCTCGTCGTCTGCGAGAGCGCGTAGCGCGCCTCGGGCAGCCCGACGAAGTCCACCGTGTAGGCGCACGCCTGCGCCAGGGGCAGGGCGTGCGGGTCCGCGTTGCCGATGTCCTCCGAGGCCAGGATCAGCAACCGGCGGGCGACGAAGCGGGGATCCTCGCCGCCCTCCAGCATCGAGGCCAGGTAGTACAGCGCCGCGTCCGGATCGGACCCCCTCACGCTCTTGATGAACGCCGAGATGGTGTCGTAGTGGCGGTCGCCGGACTTGTCGTAGAGCACCGGCAGCCGGCGCGACGCCTCGACCACGTCGTCGAGTCCGACCGCGCCCTCGCCGCGGGAGCGGGCGTGCTGCCAGGCCAGCTCCAGCGTGGTCAGCGAGCTGCGGGCGTCGCCGCCGGCCCCGCGCACGATCGCCGTGCGCACGTCGGCGGCCAGCGGGCCCGCGCCGATCTCGGCGGCGCCACGGTCGAGCACCCGCTCGAGCGCCGCCTCGTCGAGCGCCCGGAACTCGTACAGCCGGCTGCGCGAGAGCAGCGGCCCGATCACGTCGTGGTAGGGGTTCTCCGTGGTCGCGCCGATCAGCGTGACCAGTCCCGACTCCACCACCGGCAGCAGCGCGTCCTGCTGGGCCCGGTTGAACCGGTGGATCTCGTCGAGGAAGAGGATCGTCCGCCGGGCGTCGCTGCCGAGCCGCAGACGCGCGCGCTCGATCACCGCCTGCACGTCGGCCTTGCCGGCGCTGACGGCGCTCAGCTCCTCGAAGGCCGCGTCGGTGCGCCGGGCGATGATGCGCGCCAGCGTCGTCTTGCCCGTTCCCGGCGGGCCGTGGAAGATCGCCGAGCCGAGCCGGTCCTCGTCGATCGCCCGGCGCAGGCCGGCGCCCTCGCCGACCAGGTGCTCCTGCCCGGCGACGTCCTCGAGCCGCTCCGGGCGCATGCGGTCGGCCAACGGTGCCAGCGCGCGCAGGCGGTCCTCGGCGGCGTCACCGAACAGGTCCACGGCCGAACGCTAACGTCAGGCGCGGGCCCGGCGCAGCGCGACCGCGCCGGCCAGCGCCAGGGCGCAGAATGGCAGCGCCGCTGCGGCGCCGAGCGGGGCGTGCGCCAGCGCGCTGCCGGCGCTGTCCTGGTCGAGCTCGCTCGCGGCCACGCGCGGCGGCGAGGGCAGCGCCGCGCTGAGCCCGACCAGCACCAGCCCCAGCGCCAGCGCGCTCGTGCCGCGGGCCACGTGCGGCGGCACGAGCAGCGCCGAGGTGGCGATGCCGCAGGCGCCGCAGAGCAGGTGCGCCACCAGCGCCGCCAGCACGGCCGTGACCCGCACCGGGTGGCCGAAGGCGTTGGTGGCGATCGGGAAGGCCACCGCCGCGGCAGCCAGGATGGCCACGAGCAGCAGCCCGCACAGGACCTGCGCCACCAGCACGCGGTCGCCGCCGGCGGCGGCGTCGAGTAGCTCGCGCTGGGAGCGCTCGCGCGCCAGCCCGAGCGTCACGCCGAGCCACAGCGCGACCATCCAGAAGACGAACGCCGTGACCGTGTACGTCCCGAGCACGGGGTTGGGGCGGTACGCGTACACGCCGAGCAGGAGCAGCGCCATGGCCAGCAGCGGCGGGAAGGCCCGGCGCGAGCGCGAGAGCTCCACCAGCTGCAGGCGCAGCAGCGCGATCACGGCTCGTCCTCGAGGCGCACGTCCAGGCCGAGCCGCCGCAGCTCCGCCGCCAGCTCCCCGGCCTGCGCCCGGGGCCGCGTGGCCTCGGCGAGCACGCGCACCCCTCCGCGCGCGCGGTCGCCGCCAGCGCCGCCCAGCGTCAGCGTCCGCGGGCCGAGCCGGGTGAGCGGCGGCGAGCCGTGATCGGCCACGAGCACCGCGGCGCCCGCCGCGGCGGCGTCCGCCAGCAGGTCGCCGAGCGCGTCGGCCGCGGCGGCGTCGAGGTGGCTGAACGGCTCGTCCAGCACCAGCAGCCCGCCGGGAACGACGAGGAGCGCCTGTGCGAGGGCGAGCTTCTGGCGCGTGCCCGCCGAGAGCGCGGGCACGCGCTGGTCGACGAACGCCGCCAGGCCGAGCCGCTCCGCGAGGGCGGCGGCGCGGTCGCGCCCGTCGACCGGCGCCAGCCCGCGGATGCGCGCGACGTGGGCCAGGTACTCGCGGGGGGTCAGCGGCACCTCCTCCGGGGCCTCGTCCGGGACGTAGCCGACGCGCCGCGCTCGGCGCACCACGCGACCCCGGCTGGGCCGCGTCAGCCCGGCGGCCAGCCGCAGCAGCGTGGTCTTGCCCGAGCCGTTGCCGCCGGCGACGCGCACCAGCTCGCCCGGCTCGAGCTGCAGCCGCATGCCGGTCAGCGCCCAGGGCCGGCCGCGGCCGTAGCGCTTGGCGACGTCGTCCAGCTCCAGCAGCGCTTCCGCCACCCCGGCATCCTGCCCTGCCCGCGTACCATCACGGGCATGGACCTGGCGCTCCGCGACGAGGCGACCGAGGTGCTGCGGGACCTCATCCGCATCGACACCACGAACCCGCCGGGCCGCGAGACGGCCGCGGCGACGTTCCTGCAGGCCTACCTCGAGCGCGAGGGCGTGGCGTGCGAGCTGGCGTTTCGCGACCCCGACCGCGCCAACCTGATCGCCCGCATCCCGGGCACGGGCGACGGTCCGTCGCTGGCGCTCCTGGGGCACACCGACGTGGTCTACGCCGACCCCGAGGACTGGACCGTCGACCCGTTCGCCGCCGAGCTGCGCGACGGGTTCGTCTGGGGTCGCGGCGCGCTCGACATGAAGGTGCACACCGCGGCCAACGCCGTGGCCTTCGCCCGGCTGGCGCGCTCCGGCTTCCGGCCGCGCGGCGACCTGGTGCTGATCGCCGAGGCCGACGAGGAGGACGGCTCCGCGCACGTCGGCCTGCAGTGGCTGGTCGAGGCGCGGCCCGACATCCGCACCGACTACGCGATCAACGAGGGCGGCGGCGAGCGGCTGGAGCTGGCCGACGGCCGCGTCGCCTACCTGCTCTCGACCTCGGAGAAGGCGTCGGTGCCGCTGCGCCTGCGCACCCGCGGCACGGCGTCGCACGCCTCGCTGGCGTCGCGCGACAACGCGCTGCTCAAGCTGGCCCCGGTGCTCGACCGGCTCGCCGCGCTGCGGCCGGCGACGCGGCTGGAGCCCGAGGCCGCGGCGCTGCTCGACGCGCTCGTCCCCGGCGCGGAGCTGCTCGAGACGCGTGTGGCCCGGGCCAGCGCGCTGCACCCGGTGCTCGCCGAGTCGCTGCCCTTTCCAGCACAGTGGGATCCGAAGCTTGGAATTCACGTGACTTGAAGTCGCGG
>JADMIO010835402.1_pt1 | contig 28783 bp, 23 predicted proteins | sample 8958161 | NCBI WGS metagenome assembly JADMIO01 (sample SAMN16585339, study PRJNA669376) | soil metagenome | isolation source: Crop rotation soil | place: USA: Cullars Rotation, Alabama | collected 2011 | reverse complement strand
ATCGGCGGCCCACCGCATTTCCTCGTCGTTGCCGTGGACGCGCAGGTGCTCGGCCTGGCCCTGGCCGCGACGGTCTCGAGCGCGCTGCTGTTCGGGCTCGCCCCCGCCCTGCGGCTGGCGCGGACGACGGCGGGGGAGGCGCTCAAGGAAGGCAGCCGCGTCATCGCGGGCTCGGCGCAGCAGCGGACGCGGCGCGCCCTCGCCGCCGCGGAGGTGGCGCTGGCCTTCGTGCTCGTGGTCTCGAGCGGGCTGCTCCTGCGCAGCTTCGTGTCCATGGTCACGCGCGATCCCGGCTTCCAGCCGCAGGGCGCGCTGACCGCGTCCGTCGAGCTGCCCACGGTCCTGTACGACGAGGCGGCGTCCCGCGAGTTCTTCCGACGCGTGCGCGAGCGCGTGCGCGCGCGGCCCGGCGTGCGCGAGGCGGCCTTCAGCTCGGACCTGCCGTGGTCGAGCTACGACGAGAACACGAGCTTCTCGATCGTGGGCCGCACATCCGTCAAGGACGAGGGGCCGGAGGCACGCTATCACTTCATCACCGCCGGCTACGTGCGGGCGACGGGCACGCCGCTCCTGGCCGGCCGCGACCTCGCGGAGTCGGACGGGGACGGCGCCCCCCTGGTGATCCTGATGAACGAGGCGGCGGCGCGGAAGTACTGGACGACGCCCGCGGCCGCGGTCGGCGCGCGCGTCGACCTGTGGGGCAAGCAGCGGACGATCGCCGGCGTGATCGGCGACGTCCAGGACATGCCGTGGCACGAGCGGAGCGTGCCCGCCCTGTATTTCCCGCAGGCCCAGACCTGGTACCCGCAGCGGATGTTCCTGGTCGCCCGGGTCGAAGGCGCGCTGCCTTCGGTCGTCGAGTCCATCCGACGCGCGCTGGCCGAGATCGATCCGCAGCTGCCCCTCGCGAACGTCCGCCCGCTCGAGAGCGTCGCCACCGCCGCCACCGCGACGCGCCGGCTCACCTTGTGGCTGGTGGCCGCGTTCGGGCTGACGTCGTTCTTCCTCGCCGTGGTCGGGATCTACGGCGTGATGGCGCAGGCGGTGGGCCAGCGCCGGCAGGAGTTCGGCGTCCGCCAGGCCCTGGGCGCCACGCCTCGCGACATCCTGCGGCTCGTGTTCTCGAGCGGGGCGGGCATGACCTTCGCCGGTCTCGTGGTCGGGGTCGGGCTGGCGCTGGGGGCGACGCGGCTGATGGCATCGCTCCTCTACGGCGTGACGCCGCTCGATCCCGCGACGTTCGTGGGCGTCGCCGCCATCCTGATGGCGGCCGCCGCCGGCGCGATCTACCTTCCGGCGCGCCGGGCCACGCGGGTCAACCCGGCCATCGCGCTGCGCGGGGAGTAGGCCCGGCGGGCACGGCCGGCCGCGCTCACGATTCGTAGGCGGGGGTCTGGCACCACTGCGGCGAGCGCGTTACGTTCCCTCCTATGGAGCCTTCCCGACTCTGGTGGGCCGGCCTCTCCCTGGCCACCCTGGTCCCCATCGCCACCGCTTCCGCCGCTACGTTCGAGGTCGCCACCGTCGCGGACCTGCAGGCGGCGATCGGCGTCGCCGCCGCCGGGGACACGATCGTGGTCAAGAACGGCGTCTACACCACGAGCGCGCCCATCAGCGTCAACCGCGTCGGCACCGCCGGCGCCCCCATCGTCATCAAGGCGGAGACGGTGGGCGGCGTGGAGCTCACGGGCACCCACGGCATCAGCCTCAGCAGTCCCGCCGCCTACGTCGTGGTCGAGGGCTTCGTCTTCTCGCACGCGTCGGGGCGCATCAGCATGCCCACGGGCACCCATCACTCGCGCTACACGCGGAACACCTTCCAGTGCGTCGGCGACGGCCCCTACCTCTCCGTCTCCGGCCACGACCACGAGGTGGACCACAACGAGTTCCGGAACAAGAGCACCGTCGGCAACATGATCTCGGTGAGCGGGTCGGGGAGCCAGGTCGCGCAGCGGCTGTGGGTCCACCACAACTACTTCCACGACTTCACGAGCCCCGGCGAGAACGGCGCGGAGACGCTGCGCTTCGGCCTCAGCGGCCTCAGCCTGTCCACCGGCGACGGCCTCGTCGAGTACAACCTCTTCGTCCGCTGCAACGGCGAGAACGAGCTCATCTCGAACAAGTCGAGCGGGAACGTCTATCGGTACAACACGCTGATCGACTCCCCGGGGGCGCAGCTCACCCTCCGCCACGGGAACGACTGCCAGGCCTACGGCAACTACTTCCGCAACACGGCCGGCCTCCGCATCTTCGGCGACCGCCACCAGGTGTTCAGCAACTACTTCGAGGGGAACAGCATCGGCATCGACATGGGCAACGGCGACGGCGAGGTCGCGGACGGGGCCGAGCTCACGAGCCACGACCGCCCCGACGACTGCACGGTCTCGTTCAACACGTTCGTGAACAACGGCACGCACTACCAGATGGGCGGCCGCACGGACGGCCTGGGCGCCAGCAACGCCACCGTGGCCAACAACATCTTCCAGGGCGGCACCCAGGGCGTCCGCATCAGCACCACCGCGCCCTACACCGGCACCTGGAGCGGCAACATCCTTTGGAACGTCCCCACCGCCGGCGACATCCCCGCCAGCGGATTCACGAGCGAAGACCCGCTGCTCGCTCCCGATGCCGGCGGCGTGTTCCACATCCAGGCGGGGAGCCCCGCGATCGGCTCCGCCGTGGGCACCTTTCCCGCGGCCGTCGTCGACATGGACGGCCAGCCGCGCGACGCGGCCAAGGACAAGGGCGCGGACGAGCTCTCGTCGGCGCCCGTGATCGCGAAGCTCCTGACCGTCGGTGACGTCGGTCCCGGCGTCGGCTCTCCGCCCCCGGAGCCCGTGCCTCCGCCCCTCGATTTCGAGGCCGAGACCCTCGCGCACACGGAATCGGGCGGCAGCTACGCCCTCAGCTTCGAGGACACGCCGAGCGGCGGCGCCTTCGCCAGCCCGCACGTGACGAGTCCGAGCGATCCGCGCTATCCCGTGCGCCATCGCTTCGTGACCCTCGGCGGCGACGGCGTGCCCCCGCCGCCGGACGGCGAATGGGTCGAGTTCACGGTGCCCAGCGTTCCCCGCGGGACGTACAACCTCGTGCTGCGCTACAAGTCGCACCCGACGAATCGCGCGGTGGCCCGGCTCTTCCTCGATGGAGCGGCGCTCGACGGCGACCTCAACCAGCTCTCGGCGGCGACGTTCCGCACGAAGGACTTCGGGATGGTGCGCTTCGCCGAGGCCGGCGATCACACCGTCCGCCTGGCGGTGGTGGGGAAGACCAACGCCGCGACCACGCCCTGGAACCTCACCGCGGACGTGATCACGCTGGTCCCCGACAGCAAGAAGCCGGTGATCACGACGCCGCTGGCCGACCTCATCCTGGAAGCCACGGGGCCGGATGGGGCCGTCGCCACCTACGCGGGGAGCGCCAGGGACGACAAGGACGGCGACGTGCCGGTCGTCTTCACGCCGCCCTCCGGGACCGTGTTCCCCGTCGGCACGACCGTCGTGGTGGCCAGCGCGACGGACTTCGCCGGCAACACGGCGACGGGAACGTTCGAGGTCGTCGTCCGGGACACGACCGCTCCCGTCATCCGCAGCCTTACCGCTTCCCCGAGCGTCCTGTGGCCGCCGAACCATCGCCTGGTGCCGGTCACGCTGACCGCGGACGTGCAGGACGCCGTCGGCGCGACCACGACGCGCATCGTCGCCGTCGCCAGCAGCGAGGCGTCGGAAGGAAAAGGTGGCCAGGCGGAGCCCGATTGGCAGGTCACCGGGAACCTGACGCTGCTCCTGCGCGCGGAGCGGAACGGAGGGGGAAGCGGGCGCCTCTACAGGATCACGGTGGAGACACGCGACGCCGCCGGCAACGTCTCCACCGCGGCTGTCTTCGTCCTGGTGCCCCACGACCAGGGCCACTGACGGCGACTCGTTCCGGAACGAGTCCGAAACTAGGGCCGGCCCGGCGACGGAGACGGCGACGGCGGCGTGGGCAGATGCACGTGGACGGCGAACCCGCCGCCCTCCGGCATGGCCAGCGTCAGGACGTCCGCACGCGTGACCGTCCGCTTCTCCTTGACGAGCGCCGTCTTCGAATCGCCATCCCGATAGACGTCCGCCTCGTAGGTGACGCCGCTCTCCAGGAAATCGAGGGGCACGCTCGCGGTGCGCGCGGCGTCGGTCATGCCCCCGATGAACCAGTCGCGGCCCTTGCGGCGAGCGAGGACGGCGTGGCTCGCGGGCAAGCCGTCGAGGAAGCGGATGTCGTCCCAGGTGGAGGGGACGGCCTTCAGGAAGTCGACGCCCTCGAAGGCGAGGATGCGATCGTACCGCTCGGCGAAGATCTGGATCCCCGCCTCGTACATCACGACCTGTCCGAGCTGGTAGGCGCGCGACCCCGCCGAGCGCTCGAGGTGGACGGGGGTGAAGCTCACCGGCCCCATGACGTTGCGCACGTACGGGATCGTGAGGTCGTGCGTCCGGTGCTGGGTGCGCCGCTCCATGCCCGCGATGGCTTCCGCGGACATCACGTTCGGCCAGCGGCGCCGCTCGCCGGACGGGATCGCGCAGCCGTGGTACTCGACCATGAGGTGGTGCCGGGCCGCCGTGGTCGAGAGCATGTCGCGCACGCGGAGCCTCGCCTGCGTGTCCTCGAGGTCGTCCGTCTTCGCCGCCGTGTTGTCCGCCTGGTCGAAGAAGTCGATCTTGGCCCCGCGGATGCCGAGGCCCTCGAGCTTCGCCATCCAGGCCTCCGCCTTCTCGGGATCGAACAGGAAGTCGCGGTTGGCCACCTTGCCCCAGGCCATGAGGGCGACGTTGCGCGCCTTTGCGTACGCCGTCACCTCCGCCATGAAAGGCACGCGCCGCTCCCAGCCCGCGTCGGCCACGTGCCACTCCCAGCCCATCTCGGCGTCGAAGTCGATCCAGGTGCCGAGCTTGTTGCCCTGTCCGGCGATGAAGTCCCAGCTCGCGCGGCCGGGGCGGATCCACTCCGCGCTCGCCAGTGACGGCTCCGTCGGCGGATTGAGGTTCTCCACAATCGTGGACTCGACGATGCGCGCGGGGGTGTTGGGCGAGACCAGCATGAAGCGCCAGGGTGAGGCGAAGGGGAGCGCGGTCTTCACCGGCTCTTTCTGATCCATCGGGAAGCGGAGCGAGAGCAGGTTGCCCTCGCGCGTGTAGTTGGGGATCACGTAGTCCCCGTACGAGCCCGCCTGGGCGATCAGGACGAAGTGGCGGGCGTCCCTCAGCTCGGCGAGCACGGGCATCGAGATGCGCTCGGCGGTGAGGGGCCCGAGCTGGCTCTCGTAACCGTAGTCGTTCGGATGCGGCTGGCCCCAGTAGGCCACGTCGCGCGAGGCGAGGGGGAAGGTCGTGCTCTCACTCGTGATCTCGATGTCGCCGGCGCCGCCGATGACATATCGGAACGCGATCCCGTCGTCGTAGGCGCGCAGCACCAGGCCGAGCTCGTGTCCGCCCTTCGCGAACGTCAGGGTGAGCTCGTTCGCCCGGTTGACGTAGGTCGAGCGCTTGCCCACCGGAAGCTTGTAGGTCTCGTCGATCAGGGCCGGCTTCTGCCGTACGAATCGCAGGCCGCTCGTGAAGTCGCCCTGGCTGGTGACGAGGCCGAGGGCGCCGCCCTCCAGGACGGCGACGCGCCCGCTCCGCACCGAATAGGTCAGGGCGCCACGCCGGTCCGGCGCCGCGGTCAGGATGAGGCCGCCACTGGGCGACTTCACGACGTAGTCAGCGGCATCGGCGGAGCCGATGAGCGACGCGGCCAGGAGGATGGAGGCGCCGGTGATGTCCTTCACCCGCGGAATATATCGCGTCCGCAGGGGTCGACACGTGGTCCGCCGGAGCGAATTCAGCCGGGCGGAGGCACCGGCCACCCGAGCGCGCGCGCGATCTGCTCGGCGAGGACGTATTGGCCCTGCTCGTTGGGATGGAGGACGTCGAGGGCCAGCTCCGGGCGGGACCAGCCGCGGCGGGCCGGGTCTTCCATGGCCGGCCACGGGTCCACGAAGGTGAAGCCCTGCGCCTGCGCGTAGTCGCGGAGTCCCGCCCGCAGAGCCAGGGCGCGGTCGAGGTGGAAAGCACCCGAGGGAGGCGGGCACACGAGGACGGGCCGGCGGCGGGAATCGCGGACGCGCTCGGCCATGGTCTGGAGGTTGCGCAGCGTCTCCTCCATCGGCAGGCCGCGCGCGATGTCGTTGGTGCCCCCCAGGATCACCACGACCTGCGGCGTCGGCCCCGAATCGAGCACTTCCGGGAGGCGGACGAGCATCTGTGCCGTGGTGTCCCCGGACACGCCGAAGTTGTGCACCGGGATCCCGCGCCACCGTCCGAGCAGGTCGGGATACGAATACGAGAGCCGGTAGCGCGCGGTGAGGCTGTCGCCGATCGCGGCCACGGACGCAAGCTCGTGGCAACGGTGGCAGGCGATCGTTGAGCCCACGGCCGCGAGTATGACGGTGGCGGCGGTCCGATTCATCGGGCGCCTCGCATGGCGCCGTATGATTCCGCGTGGACGACCCGCGCCGCGCGAGACGACTCGGCCTGGCCTACGGTCTCGCCGCCTACGGCGCCTGGGGCCTCCTCCCGATCTACCTGAAGGCGGTGCGGACGGTACCGGTCGTCGAGGTCCTCTGCCACCGGGTCGTCTGGGCCCTCGCCGTCCTCGCCGTCGTGACCGCCATCCGCGCCGAGACGCGGGCGGTCATGGCGGCCCTGCGCAACCGGCGCGCGCTGGCCGTGCTGAGCGCCAGCACCGTGCTCATCGCGGTCAACTGGCTCGTGTACATCTACTCCGTCACCTACGCGCGGATCCTGGAGAGCAGCCTCGGGTACTACATCAACCCGCTGGTCAGCGTGCTCTTCGGGGTCGTCCTGCTCGGCGAGCGCCTGACGCCGCTGATGAAGGCCGCGGTCGTCGCGGCCGCGGCCGGGGTGACGTGGATGGCGATCGACCTGGGCCAGCTTCCGTGGATCTCGCTCGTCCTGGCGTTCTCGTTCGGCCTCTACGGCCTGCTGCGCAAGATCGCGCCCGTGGGTCCGCTGATCGGCCTCACCGTCGAGACGATCCTCCTGGCCCCGCTCTGCGCCGGGTACCTCGCCTGGTCGATGGCGCACGGCCGCTCGGGCTTCCTGTCCGGCGGCCCCTGGATCCGGACGCTCCTTCTCCTGGCCGGGCCCGTGACCGCGGTCCCGCTGCTGTGCTTCGCGGCGGCGGCGCGACGGCTTCCCCTGACCACCATGGGATTCCTGCAGTACGTCGCGCCGACGCTGCAGTTCCTGATCGCGGTGGGCGTCTATCACGAGCCGTTCAGCCGCGGGCGAGCGGCCGCGTTCGCGTGCATCTGGGGGGCGGTGGCGCTCTTCGCGTTCGACAGCGCCCGCCGGCGCGCTCCCGAACCCATCGTGGACGCCTGACCTCACAGGGTCACGACGACGTTCCCGCGCTTGCGGCCCGTGTCCACGCGTCAGCCGATCCCGGCGGCTCGGGCGATCAGGAACAGCCCGGCCCCGACGACGACGGCGCCGATGGCTCGCGCGATGCGTTGACCGGACGGCGCCAGGCGCTCGATGGTGATGGCGGTCCCGACGACTGCCATCGCGCGAAGGTCCATCACCCCGATGACGAGGAGGATCGCCATCAAGCCGGCGCAGCAGCGCGCGCAATGGAGGCCGAGCCGCAGTCCGTGCCGCCAGGCCGTGCCCGCGTCCGCGGGCAACGTACGCCCGGGCCCGGGCATCTGTCGGCAGCAGTGAAGGTGGCGCGCCTTCCACGGCGTGAGCTGGAGCGCGCCCGCGATGAATACGACCGCGCCCGCCGCGATGGGGACGGCGCGCGCCAGCGCCGGCTGTTGCATCTCCAGCGCGGCCAGGGCGACGCCCAGCGGGAAGGCGGCCATTCCGAACAGCGTCCAGACGAAGAAGTACCCCGCGCCCACGAGCGCGGTCCGTCCACCCAGGCGCGTCTCGTCGGTCCCGCCCACGGCCTGTCGGTAGCGCCACAGCATGGGGACCAGCGAGGGCATCATCATCGCCACCATCATCACGACCCACATCCCGAGGAACGAGGCGGCGGCGCCCGACCACGTCTGCTCGGGCATCCGCATCCAGGCCATCGACATCGTCCACCCGCCCGGCATCGGCATCCCGTCCATCTCCGACATGGACGCGCACCAGGCGATCGTCACCGCCGCGCTGGCCACGAAGAGCAGGGCGGAGACGCCGAAGAATGCGCGATCGGGCGCCCGCTCGCGCGCCCTGACGGCGTCGTTCATCCCTCGTACTCGTCGTGGCGGCGCCACCAGACGCCCTTCTCGTTGCGGCCCCGGGGCGCGCGGTCGAGCCACTGGTACATCCCCCAGAGGGCGTCCAGTCCCCGCGCATAGGCGGAGTAGGTGTGGTGGACGACGCCGTCCTCGAGCGTGAAGGCGCTCAGTCCCGGCCGCTCCCGCGTGTAGGTGGCCTTGTCGGTTCCGGACATCGCCGCGAAGAGCGCCGCCCCGTCCGGCGTGGTACGCGATGCAATCGCGGGATCTTCGCGCTGCGGCGGCTCGCGCCGGTAGTTGTATTCGATGCCGCCCTCGCGCTGCTGCTCCTCGGTGAACCCGACGCAGAAGTCGGGGTTGAACTCGCCGCCGAACGAAGACGCCCACGGGAACGTCCATCCCATCCGCCGCTTGTAGTCCTGCAGCTTCGCGAGAGGCGCCCGCGACACCGCCCAGAGCATGACGTCGTGATGGGCCAGGTGCACGGCGAACCCGTTGAACCCGTCCGCGATCGCCGAGCAGGCGGGGCATCCCGCCGTGTAGTCGGGCCCGAACATGAAGTGATAGACGAGGAGCTGCGACCGCCCTCGGAAGAGATCCTTCAGCGAGGCTTTCCCTTCGTCGGTGTCGAACCGGTACTCCTTGTCGATGCGGACCCACGGCAGGTCTTGTCGTCGCCGCGCCAGCTCGTCGCCGTGCCGCGTGTGCTCTTTCTCGGCCTCGAGCAACTCGAGCCGCGCGGCGAGCCACTCCTTGCGTGTGCCCGTCTTGTGCTTGGTCATGCTTTTCTCCCTGCCCCGCCCATCCGACCTGGCCGCTGGGCCATGAGACAAATCTAGGCCCGCCGTCGGCCTTTGGCGAGGGACGAGTCCAATCTCGTGAACCTCACACACAAAACGGGAACTTGCCCGCGCGGTGCAACGTCTATAGGTCCAACCAATGTTCGTCCCCGACCTGGGCCGTGACCTGCGCATCGGGCTGAGGATCCTCGTCAAGGAGAAGGCGTTCTCCACCCTGGCCGTGACCGCCCTGGCGCTAGGCATCGGCGGCGTGGCCACGATGTTCAGCGTCGTGAGCGGCGTGATGCTGCGCGGCTTCTCCTTCCCCAACGCCGACCGCCTGACCAGCGTCAATTTCGTGGATCCCGGCAGCGCCACCTTCTTCGGGTTCAACGGGCGCGTGTCCGCGATGGACTTCGAGGAGCTGCGGCCGCAGCAGAAGTCGTTCGAGCGGCTGGCCGCCTACATCGGCGGCTCGACCGTGAACGTGACCGTCGACGGGCAGCCGAAGCGGTACACCGGCGCCTACGTCACCGAGGACTTCCTGCGCGCGCTCGGCCTGGCTCCCATGATGGGCCGCGACCTGACCGCCGCCGACAACGGCGAGGGAGCGGGCAAGGTCGCGCTCATCGGGTACGGGATCTGGCAGCGCGATTTCGGCGGCGCGGCCGACATCGTGGGGAAGGGCGTCCGGATCAACGGCAAGCCCGCCACCATCGTCGGCGTGATGCCTCAGGGGTTCGCGTTCCCGACCAACGAGGAGCTGTGGATCCCGCTCTACAGCGAGTTCCCGGTGCGGGCGCGCAGCGACGCGCGCGCCATCAGTCCCGGCGTCCTGGGCACGCTGCGGCCCGGCGTCTCCCTCGACCAGGCCAACGCGGAGATCGGCACCTTCGCCAAGCGCTTCGCCGCCGCCTACCCCGACACCAACAAGTCGTTCGACACGGCCCAGGTGCAGCCGCTGATCGTGACCTTCACCCCGCGCCCCTTGCGGGGGACGCTCCTGACCATGCTCGGCTTCTGCGTAGGCGTGCTGCTGATCGCCTGCGTGAACGTGATGAACATGCAGTTCGCGCGGGCGGCGCTGCGCGCGCGGGAGTTGGCCGTGCGGTCATCCCTGGGCGCGACCCGCGCCCGCCTGGTGCGCCAGATGCTCACCGAGAGCCTGCTGCTGGCCGCCATCGGGTCCGTCCTCGGCATCGGGCTGGCCGCGGTGTCGGTGGACTGGCTGTCCTCGGTCATTCGCAACCTTCCGACTCCGCCGCCCGCCTGGATCCGCTTCGACCTCGACGCCCCCGTCCTGGCTTTCACGGTGGCGGCCATGCTCGTGGCGGCGGTGGGTTCGGGCCTGCTGCCGGCCTGGATGTCCTCGCGCGCGGGCGTGGTGGGCGCGCTCAAGGAGGGCGGCCGCGGCAACACGACCCGCAACGTCGGCCTCGTGACGCGCGGCCTGGTGGTGTTCCAGATCGGCGTGACCTGCGTGCTGCTGATCGGAGCGCTCATGCAGGGACGGTCGATCGCGAACCAGCAGACCATCGACTACGGCTACGACACCGAGGGCCTCATGTCGGCGCGGATGGGGTTGATGGACGGCGACTATCCGACTCCGGCCGCGCGCCAGCAGTTCTACGACCGCGTGCGGCGCGAGCTGAGCGGCCATCCCGCTTTCGCGGCGGTGGGGCTGACCAGCCGCTTCCAGATGGTCTTCTCGGGCAGCGGCCCCGTCGAGATCGACGGCAAGGTCTACGCGAACAAGAAGGACCGGCCCAACGCGAACTTCGAGCAGGTCACGGGCTCCTTCTTCGCCGTCACCGGCCAGCGGATCCTGGACGGCCGGACGTTCACGGACGAAGACCTGGACTCGCGACAGCCGGTCGCGATCGTGAACGCTGCCTTCGCCCGCAAGCACTTCGGGACGGAAAGCGCCGTCGGCCGGCGCTTCCGCACCGTGGACGCGAACACGGAGCAGCCCGGCCCCTGGCGCACCATCGTGGGCGTGGCCAGCACCATCCGCATGCTCGGTCCGTTCAACAACCCCAACGTCGACGACACCGGGTTCTACGTGCCGTTCTACTCGAACCCCAGCGGGCCCCTGCAGGCGGGGCCGTTCGCCAGCCAGTTCGCCACGGTGGTCGTGCGGCCGCAGCCCGGCCTGCGCGCGGACACGCTGGGGCCCGTTCTCCAGCGCGAGGTGAGCAAGGTCGATCCGAACCTGCCGCTCTACTTCGTGGGCACCCCGAAGAAGAACCTCGACGGCTTCATCGCCCCCAGCCGGGTCATCGTGACGATGTTCTCGATCTTCGGCGTGGTGGCGATCGTCCTCGCCGCCGTCGGCATCTACGGCGTGACGTCGTTCTCGGTGAGCCAGCGTACCCAGGAGTTCGGGGTGCGCATGGCCCTGGGGGCGGACCAGCGGCGCATCCTGCGCATGCTTCTGCGGCAGGGGGGCGCGCAGGTCGCGCTGGGGCTCGTCGCCGGCCTCGGCCTGGCCGTGCTCGCCACCACCCTCGGCGGCAACGCGATCGGCAACGTCCTGTTCAGCGTGGACCCGCACGACCCCGTCATCTTCACGGCCGTGGCCACGCTGGTGACGCTGGTGGCGCTGGTGGCCACGCTCGTCCCCGCCCGCCGGGCCACGCGCGTCGACCCGATGACGGCGCTGCGCTCGGAGTAGGCGCGAGACAGCTCGGATCGCGGCTAGAATGCGCGCCGTCGAACGCCGCACCTCCTCATGACCCAGAATCGCCTCCGCCTCGTCTTGGCCTTCCTCGCCGTCTACCTGATCTGGGGTTCCACGTACCTCGGCATCCGGTTCGCGATCGAGACGCTGCCGCCCTTCCTGATGGCAGGCACGCGCTTCGTCACCGCGGGCACGGTGCTGTACTTGTGGGCCCGACGCAAGGGCGCGGCCGCTCCGAGCGGAGGGAATTGGATGACCGCGGGAGTGGTGGGCACGCTGCTGCTGATCGGCGGGAACGGCGGGGTGGTGTGGGCGGAGACGCGAGTGGCGTCGGGTCTCGCCGCCTTGCTCATCGCCACCGAGCCGTTCTGGATCGTTCTGCTCGACTGGCTCCGGCCCGGCGGACGGCGACCGGGTCTCGCGGTGGCCGCGGGCCTGCTCTTCGGATTCATCGGCGTCGGTTTGCTGGTGAGCCCGTTCGATCTGATCGGTGGCGGGCGGGTGGATGGCCGGGGCGCCGCCGCGGTCGTTCTCGCGTCGCTGTGCTGGGCGATCGGATCGCTGTACACGGCGCGCGGCGCCAGGCTGCCCGCCTCGCCGACGCTGGCCACCGGAATGGAGATGCTGATCGGGGGGGCGCTCTTCTTTCCGCTGAGCGCGGCCACGGGCGAGTGGGGGACGTTTTCGCTCGCCGCCGTATCCCTCAAGTCGGCCCTCGCGCTGCTCTACTTGACCGTCTTCGGCGCGATCGTCGCGTTCACCGCCTACGTCTACCTGCTCAAGAACACGACGCCGGCGCGCGCGTCGACTTACGCCTACGTGAATCCGGTGATCGCGGTCGTCCTGGGATGGGCGTTCGGCGGGGAAGCGATCACGGGCCGCGTCGCCCTGGCGGCGGCCGCCATCATCGCCGCGGTGGTGGTCATCACTCGCCACCAGGCGGGCGGCGAGTCAGTCACGCGCGCTTCCAGACCCACCAGCGTGCTGGCCACCGATAACCAGACGGCGCGCTGAGTCCACGACTTGGGTCGGGGCTAGAATGCACGGCCTCGAACGGGGAGCGCGCATGCGACTTTTCACCGCCGTCTTGGTCCTCGCCTGGATCAGCGCCGCGCCCGCAGCGGCGCAAGCGATAAACCCGGAGTTCGTCTTCGGCCGCGACTACACGTTCGAGCGCATGGAGGCGACGCGCGTCGTCGACGACGCGCAGGACAAGGGCACGATCCGCCTCGTGACCTACGTGTACCGCCCGGTGAAGAACGACCGGCACGAGGTCGCGCTCTTCAGCCACGGCTCGACGGGCGGGCTCGTGCGCTCCCCCAAGGAGCCCGCCGGACCCAACGCCCTGCCGCCGGCCGTCGTGCAGTACCTGCTCACGCGCGGGTACACCGTGGTGGCGCCTATGCGGCGCGGCCGCGGCGAGTCCACCGGAACCTACGTCGAAGAATGCTCCGTCTACACCGGCGAGTGCACCGTCGCGGACCAGGTGAAGCTCGGGGAACGCGGCATCCGCGAAGCGCTGCTCGACACCAACGCCGTGATCGACCAGCTCGTCCTCGGACGACTCGCTCCGCGCGACACGAAGGTCCTCCTCGTCGGGCATTCACGCGGCGGGTTCCTGTCGCTGATCCTGGCCGGCGAGCGGCCGGAGCTGGCCAAGGCCGTGATCAACTTCTCGGGCGGCTGGTACGGCGTGACCGAACGGCTCACCCCTGCGGAGAACCAGCAACGGATGGACGACCACAAGGCGAGGCTGACGCGCGCGGCCGAGCGCGCGGGCGTGCCGACGCTCTGGTTCTACGCCGCCCGCGATCCTCTATATAAGGAAGGCGTGCCCCAGGAGCTGCGCCGGTACTGGCAGGAGGCGGGCGGCCGCGCCGAGTTCGTCTATGTCGCCGAGCACTCCCTGCCCAATGCCCATCTCGCCTTGTCCGATCCGAAGCTGTGGGAGCAGCAGGCGGATGCTCTTCTGAAGACCGCCGAGACCGCCAAGCGCTGAGACGCGACGAGAACCCGGAGTCGGGAGAACGCGCGCGCAACCCCTTGCGCTTCTACATGAGTCGTGGGAGACTGGTTCCTGTAGAAGCGCAAGAGGACAGCCGATGGGCCACGAACGCCTCGATCTCCCGCAAGGAACGCTCGACCTCCTGATCCTCCGGACGCTCGCCCTGGAGCGGCAGCACGGCTGGGCCATCTCGGAGCGGATCCAGCAGGTCTCGCGCGACGTCCTTCAGGTCCCGCAGGGCTCGCTGTATCCGGCGCTCCATCGTCTGGAGCGCCGCGGATGGATCAAGCCGGAGTGGGGCGTCTCCGAGAACAACCGCCGCGCCAAGTACTACGCGCTCACGCGCCAGGGGCGGCAGCAGCTGGCCGCGAGCGAGGAGAACTGGCGGAAGCTGACGGGCGCGGTGCATCTCGTGCTCGACATGGAATAGGCGAGGCCATGCTCCCCGACATCCTGTACCGCCTCCGTGCGCTGTTGAGCCGCCGCGCGGTGGAGCGCGACCTGGACGACGAGCTCCGGTTCCACCTGCACCAGCAAGCGGACAAGTACGTCGCCGCCGGCCTTTCGCGCGAGGAAGCGGCGCGGCGCGTCCGTCTGGAGTTCGGCGGCCTGGACGAGGTGAAGGAGGAGTGCCGCGACGCGCGGGGTATCGGCGCCATCGAGGAGATCGGACGCAACGTGCGCTACGGCGGCCGGTCCCTGGCCCGGCGGCCGGGATTCACGCTGGTGGCGGTGGCGACGCTCGCCCTCGGCATCGGGGCGAGCAGCGCCGTGTTCTCGGCGCTGAACGCGATCCTGCTGCGTCCGCTGCCGCTGCCGGGCGCGGACCGCTTGATGCGGGTGGAGCAGCAGGTGTCGGACGCCACCACCTTCGGCGCCACGTTCGTGGCGCCGGCCCGGCTCGCGGACTGGCAGCGGAGCAGCCGCGCGTTCGAGGCGATCACCGGCTACTTCGCGGACGACATCTCCGAAACGGGGGGAGACCTGCCCGAGCGCGTGGCCTGCGCGTGGGTCGCGCCCGGGTTCTTCCCGGTGTGGGGCGTCGTGCCCGCAAGGGGCCGGGGCTTCACGCCGGAGGAGCAACGGTACGGGGGCCCCCGCGCGGTGGTGGTGAGCGACCGCTTCTGGAGGCGGCGGTTCGGTGTCGAGGCGCGCGTCGCCGGGCAAGTGGTCCGGGTCGGGCGGGAGTCGTACTCGGTCGTGGGCGTCATGCCCGCGTCGTTCCCGTTCCCGGTCCGTGAGATCGACGTGTGGACTCCGTCACCGCTCGACGCGCCGTTCGCACAGAACCGGCAGTCCACCTGGTTCACGGTGGTCGGCCGGCTGAAGCCGGGAGTGACGCCCGCCGACGCCCAGGCGGACCTCGATCGCGTGCAGGCCGACCTCGGCCGGCAGTATCCCGCCACGGATGCCCGGATCGCCGTGCGCCTCCGTCCCCTCAAGGAAATGGTCGTCGCCGGCGCGGGCCGGTCCCTGTGGCTGCTGTTCGGGGCGGTCACCCTGCTGCTGCTGATCGCCTGCACGAACATCGCCGGCCTGTTCCTGGCCCGCACCGCGGACCGGCACCACGAGATCTCGATCCGGTACTCGCTGGGGGCGTCGCGCGGCTCGATCGTGCGTCAGCTGCTGGCGGAAGCGGCGATCCTCGCCCTGGCCGGATCGCTCGTGGGCCTGCTGGTAGCGACGGCGGCGATCGCCGCTTTCCATCGGATGGCGGCGAGCCTGCCGCGCGTCTCGGAAGTACGGCTCGACGCCGCGCTCCTCGCCTATGCCCTCGTCTGCGCGGCGGGCGCGACCCTCGTATTCGGCCTCGTCCCCGCGCTCCGCAGCGCGAGGCGGGAGGGCGGCGGCTCGTTCGCGCCCGCGACCCGCACCCACACCGCGGCCACGCACCGCCTCCAGTGGCTGCTCGTGGGAGTCCAGGTGGCGCTGGCCGTCACCCTGCTGTTCGGGTCGGGACTGCTCCTCCGGAGCTTCGACGCGCTGCAGCGGGTCTCGCCCGGCTTCGAGCCCCACGGCGTGCTGACGTTCCGCGTCACGGGAAACTGGGGAGAGACGGCGGACATCAAGGCCTTGTGGCGGCGCGTGGACCTGACCCTCGAGGCCTTGCGGGCGCTGCCCGGCGTCGAGTCCGCGGCCACCGCCCTGGCCGCGCCGGGCACGCCGTTCGGTCACGCGACCGAGCTGCGCATCGTGGAGGGTGAAGCGACGCCGGCGAGCAAGATCTTCGCGAGCACGCGCATGGTCTCCGACGGCTACTTCGGAACGATGCGCATCCCGTTGGTGTCGGGCGAGGACTGCGGCCGGGGCGCGGCCCCGTCCCAGGCCCTCGTCAACCGGAAGTTCGCCGAGCTGTACGTTCCGGGCCAGACGGTGGTGGGCCGGCATGTCGAGCACGTCCCGCCGAACGCGTTCCTGGGTGCGGCGAGGATCGTCGGTATCGTCGCGGACGCCCGGGAGGAAGGGCTCGGCGCGGAGCCGGCCCCGATGGTCTACTGGTGCAGCAGCGCCGCCGTCCCCGCGCCCCTGTTCCTGGTACGGACGCGGACGGACTCGATGGCCAGGACCATCCGGCGGAAGGTGCGCGAGCTCGAACCGCACCGCTCGGTGTACGAGCTGATGCCCCTGGAAGAGCGCCTGTCCGACGCGGTGGCGGAGGACCGGCTGCGGACCACGCTCCTGACGTTCTTCGCGGCCGCGGCGGTGTCGCTCGCCGCCATCGGCCTGTACGGCACGCTGAGCTACTTCGTCGTCCTGCGCCGCCGCGAGATCGGAGTGCGGCTGGCCCTGGGCGCGCGGCGGGGCGAGATCGTGTCCTCTCTGCTCCGACCGGGCCTTCGCGTGTCGGTTGCGGGAGGACTCGCCGGCCTGTGGCTGGCGGCCGCTCTGGGGCGCGCGCTCTCGGGAATGCTCCACGGCGTCACGCCCCTGGACGGTCCGACGTTCGCGGGCGTGATCGTGCTGGTTCTCCTCACGAGCGTGGCGGCGTCCCTGTGGCCGGCGCTCCGCGCGTCGCGGATCGAGCCCATGCGGGTCCTCCGCGAGGACTGATCCCCGCCGGCGGCGGCACCGTCATCGCTCGCTGTCGAGCACCGCCATCTGCTCCTGTCCGTATCGCGTGCCCGCGACCTCGCGGGCCGGCACCGCCGCCTCCAGCGCGGCCACGTCCGCCGGCGCCAGGCTCACGTCGAGGCTGGCCAGCGCGTCTCCGAGCTGCTTGCGCGTGCGCGCGCCGATCGTCGGCACGATGGCGACGCCCTGCTCCGCCGCCTTCGCGCGCACCCAGGCGATGGCGAGCGCCGCGGCGGATACGCCCTTCGCCGAGGCCAGGCGCGCCAGCGCCTCCACGAGCGGCCGGTTCTTCTCCGCGTTGCCGGGGGCGAAACGCGGCAGATGCGCGCGGAGGTCCCGGGGCCCGGTCGGCTTGGCACCGGTGAGCAGGCCGCGGGACAGCACGCCGTAGGCCGTCATCGCGATCCCCAGCTCGCGCAGGACCGGGATGATGCGCGCTTCCACGCCACGGCTGGCCAGGCTGTACTCCATCTGCACGTCGGAGATCGGATGCACGGCGGCCGCGCGCCGGATCGTGTCCGCGCCGACCTCGGACAGGCCGATGTACCTGACGTAGCCGGCCTTCACCATCTCGGCGATCGCGCCGACGGTGTCCTCGATCGGCACCTGCGGGTCCAGGCGGGACGGCCGGTAGATGTCGATGTGATCGACGCCGAGGCGCGACAGGCTGTGGGCGAGGAAGTTCTTGGTCGCGGCCGGGCGCGAGTCGAACCCGAGGAAAGCGCCGTCCGGCCCACGCAGCGCGCCGAACTTGACGCTGAGGAGCGCCTTGTCCCGTCGGCTTTGGAGCGCCCTCCCGACGAGGAGCTCGTTCCGGCCCATGCCGTAGAAGTCGCCGGTGTCGATGACGCTCACGCCGCGCTCGAGAGCCTCGTGGATCGTGGCGATGCCCTCCGCCTCGTCGCTCGCGCCGTACCAGCTCCCCGCGCCCATGCCCATGCACCCGAGGGCGATGGGGAACACCGAAGGTCCGGTCCGGCCGAGTCTCACTTCCCTGGTCGTGGTCATGTCGCGTCCTTTCGTTCCGCTTCCAAGTATCGCGCGTGCTTGGGCGGCCGTGCGGAGGCGCGCGTCAGCGCGGCGGGGACGCTCCGGTCGAGTCGAACACGAGGTCGCTGGGACCGAGGAGGTCCGTCACCCTCGCCGTCTCCTTCCCCGTACCGTCGAGGACCACGACGAGCCGTCGCGCGACGGCAACCCCGTGAGCGCCGTCGGGAGAGACGGCCAGCCCCTGCAGCTCAGGCAGCTCGAGCTCCGCGGTCTTCGTGTTCCGCACCGTGTCCACGATCTGGATCTTGCCGCCGGAAACCACGGCCATGGCTCCGCCGCCGAGGATCTTCAGCGCGTATCCGCCGCCTCCGATCATCTCCACCGCGTCCGCCGTTTTCCCGTCGACGACCGTCACGTCTTTGGTCTGGGTGTTGATCGCGTACGCGAAGCGACCATCGGGGCCGACCGCGAGCATCGTCGGCGCCGTGAACGCCCAGGGGGAGTAACCGGCGGCGAGAAAGCCGGCGATGCCGAACATTCCCCCCATGACGTTGCCGAACAGCTTCTTCCCGCCGCGGCCCGTCTTCGCCGATCCCACCGCCCGGTGTGCCTCCAGGTCCAGCACCACGACCTTGTGGTGGATCCCATAGTGGATGAACGCGCGCTTGCCGTCGGGGCTGACGGCAAGCTCGGTGGGCAGGTCATCGTCGTCCACGAGATCGTCATCCCCTTTGGCGAGAGGAATGGTGGCGGTGGGTTTCAGCGTTCCCGGATCCACGAGGGTGACGGCCTTCTCGCCGACCACGTAGACGACGTCGTGGTCACGCTTGAGAAGCTTCGGATTTCGCGCGACCTCGAGCGTGGCCGCAAGCCGATCGCCACGGATCACCCGCAACTCGCCGCCAGGCGCGCCGGGCGGTCCATCGCCCGGAATGAACACCTGCCCGCCCACCTCGTCCTGATAGAGACCGCGGGGCGCCCGTCCCGCCTCGAGGCGCCCCACGATCGCGCGCCGTTCCAGCGACGCGACCTGCACCGCGCCGTTCTTGTTCTTCTCGGGGTTCTTGTCCGGCTTGCCCGCATCCAGGAGGTAGAAGTGGGTCCCGTCGGTATAGAGGTTCGCCCACGTGCCGGTGTCGAGCTTCGCCGCCACGGACGGGCCGGCCAGATCCACGACCCAGAGTCGCGACTGCGGAAACGGGAACTTGCCGCCCACAGGCAGCCCCTGGATCAGCGGCAGCGCGGCGCCGTCCTTGCTGGCGACGATCGGAATCGTACCGGCCTCGAGGGCCAGGCGGCCCGTCTCGCGGCCGGTGGCGAGATCGACGTTCACGAGCTCCGCGGTCTGCGATTCCGCCGGGTTCTTCGCGTCGTAGCCGGGGCAGAAGACGGTCAGGCGGCGGCCATCGGGGCTGAAGTACGAGCGGTCCGCTTCGACGCCGGACCCCAGCTCGACGCGTCCGACGACGGACATGGACGCGGGATCGACGACGATGACGGCCGACTTGCCCGTCGCCTTGTAACCGCGCTCTTTCTTGTCCTCGCCGGGTCCGCGGTCGAAGGCGACCAGCCGTGACCCGTCGGGACTGCGTCTCAGGCGGACGGGCTTGCCCGAGAGCGCGACACGGGCCAGGGCTTTCCCGGTGTCGAGGTCCAGAGCCGTCAGGGCCGGCGCGTCCGAATCGAGGATGAAGACCTTCTCGCCCGCCGCCGCGACTCCCACCACCGCGAGGGAAGACACCAGGCTGACGAGCGCGGTTCGCAACAGGAAATGCATTCTGGCCTCGAGGCGTTGAAGAAAGGGATTTCTCATCGCGATGGTGCGCATTGCAAGAGGCCTGCTCGATGGGGGCCACCGCTGAAGCGACGCGCTAAAGCGAAGAGTCGTGGGCGCCAAGGCGATCGCGGCGGCGGAGCGGCTCCGATAGAGCGCGGGAAACTGCGCAGCGACTGCGCGGTCGGCTCAGCCGGTGCGCAACCCAATAGACTTGTCCCCATGCCCTGGCTCCTGCTCCTCATCCTGTCGTCGTCGGCTCGTCCGGCGGACTCCGTGCTCGCGGCACGCATTCACGCGCTCATCGAGAGCCAGATCCGGCCGGCCCCCGAGGTCGGGCTGGTCTTGTTGCCCCTGCATGGACGCAACGCGGTAGCGATCGAGCCCGACAAGGTGTTCCACGCCGCGAGCACCATGAAGCTGCCGGTGATGATCGAGCTCTTCCGGCAGGCCAAGGCGGGCCGCCTGCGCCTCGACGACCCGCTGCCGGTCGTCAACGATTTCCACAGCATCGTGGATGGAAGCGTCTACCACCTCCAGGTCGGCGACGACTCGGACGCGGAGGTCTACAAGGCGGTCGGCAAGACGATGACCCTGCGCGAGCTTTGCGAGGCCATGATCACGGTCAGCAGCAACCTGGCCGCCAACCTCCTGATCGAGCGGCTAGGGGTCGAGAACATCCGGGCGACGGTCACGCGCCTCGGCGCCACCGGCATGAACGTCCGGCGTGGCGTCGAGGATCAGAAGGCGTTCGATCAGGGCTTGAACAACACGACGACGGCGCGTGGCCTGGCGGTGCTTCTACAGAAGCTGGCCAGAGGCAAGGCGGTCGACGCCCGCTCCGACGCCGAGATGGTGGCGATCCTCAAGCGGCAGAAGTTCAACGACGGGATTCCGGCCGGGCTTCCGGAAGGCACGCCCGTCGCCCACAAGACGGGCTCGATCACGAAGATCCATCACGACGCCGCGATCGTCTACGGACCGCGCCCCTACGTGCTCGTCATCCTCGTGCGCGGCGTCCAGGACCAGAAAGTCAGCGCGGCGCTGATGGCGGGGATATCGAGAGAGGTCTGGACGGCCATGACAACACGTTGACCGCACCCGTATCATCTAGATCAGCAGCAGGTTGGAGCCGCCGATCGAGGAGCAGGCGCGCGGTTCTCGGGCATCGGACACCCAGGCCTGAGGCGCGGGGAACCCGTTTCGGCCAGAGGCGGAGCGCACCAGAAACGCGCGAACCTCCCATCCACCCACGAGATACCCCCATTGCAGTCTTGACATAGGCAAAAGGAATCCCGTACACTCGCAAGGTTGCGCTGAGTTCGAAGTGGAGGATCTTTGCCCACGGTAAGTCAACTCGTCCGGGTCGGTCGGGAAAAGCTCAAGTACCGCACCGATAGCCCGGCTCTCCAGGGATCGCCGCAGAAGCGCGGGGTGTGTGTTCGCGTGTTCACCTCGACTCCCAAGAAGCCCAACTCGGCCCTGCGCAAGGTGGCTAGAGTGAGGCTCACGAACGGGATCGAGGTCACCGCCTACATCCCAGGCGTGGGGCACAACCTCCAGGAGCACTCGATCGTTCTCATCCGCGGCGGACGCGTGAAGGACCTGCCGGGCGTGCGCTACCACATCGTGCGGGGGACGCTCGATGCCGTGGGGGTGCAGGGAAGGAAGCGCGGCCGCAGCAAGTACGGGGCGAAGCGGCCCAAGGCGTAAAGCCGTAACGAAGGAGCTACTACAAAGAAGATAGCGCCGGCCGGGTGGCTGGCGAGACAAGTTCGGGGAGATCGGGCCTTCCGAAGTCAGTCGTTCCCCCGGGAGACCAGGATCCTCGAGGCTGGGGCGGTTGCAGAGCCCAGACGGACGCTGACGGAGGCCGGCCGCATCGGTCGGATGCTCCTCGCGCCGTCTGTTTTGTTTTCTAGGGGAACGGTCGGCGAAACGGTAAGCGAGGAATAGATGCCACGTCGCGGAACGGTACCGAAGCGGGAAGTGCTGGCGGATCCGCTGTACAACAGCGCGCTCGTGACCAAGTTCATCAACTCCATGATGTTCGGGGGCAAGCGCGCGGTCTCGCAGCAGATCATGTACGAGGCCTTCAACCAGATGCAGGCGAAGACCCAGGAGGATCCCCTCAAGGTCTTCAAGCGCGCAGTGGACAACGTCAAGCCCTCCCTGGAAGTGAAGTCGCGCCGCGTGGGCGGCTCCAACTACCAGGTGCCCGTCGAGGTGAACCCCGCCCGCCGCACCAGCCTCGCCCTGCGCTGGCTGATCAGCTTCGCGCGCAAGCGGCCGGAGCGCACGATGGTCAGCAAGCTGGCCAACGAGCTGATGGACGCCGCCAACATGCGCGGCGGCGCCGTGAAGAAGAAGGAAGACACGCACAAGATGGCGGAGGCCAACAAGGCCTTCGCCCATTACCGCTGGTAGTCGGAAGAGGATCGGGAAGTGCCCAGGCAGACGTCACTCGAGAAGACCCGCAACATCGGCATCGCGGCGCACATCGACGCCGGCAAGACGACGACTACCGAGCGCATCCTTTTCTACACCGGGGTCAACTACAAGATCGGCGAGGTGCACGAAGGCACCGCGACCATGGACTGGATGGAGCAGGAGCAGGAGCGCGGGATCACCATCACCTCCGCCGCCACCACCTGCTTCTGGAAGGAGCACCGCATCAACATCATCGACACCCCCGGCCACGTGGACTTCACGGCCGAGGTCGAGCGCAGCTTGCGTGTGCTCGACGGGGCAGTGGCGGTGTTCGACGCGGTGGCGGGCGTGCAGCCCCAGAGCGAGACGGTGTGGCGGCAGGCCGACAAGTACAAGGTCCCGCGCATCGCCTTCATGAACAAGATGGACCGCGTGGGCGCGAACTTCCTGCACTCCGTGCAGACGATGCACGACCGCCTCAGCGCCACCTCCGCCATCCCCATCCAGCTTCCGCTGGGGCAGGAAGGCGATCACGCCGGCGTCATCGACCTCGTCGAGATGAAGGCCTACCGCTACCTCGACGAGACCATGGGCTCGAAGTACGAGGTGGAGGAGATCCCCGCCGACCTCAAGGAAGACGCGCAGAAGGCCCACGATCTGATGATCGAGAAGGTCGCGGAGGCCGCGCACGAAGCGGGCGACGACAAGCTCTTCGAGAAGTACGTGGCCGGCGAGAAGCCGACGGTGGCCGAGGTCAAGGCCGGCATCCGCAAGGCCACGATCGCGATGAAGCTGTTCCCGGTCATCTGCGGCAGCGCGTTCAAGAACAAGGGCGTCCAGCCCATGCTCGACGCCGTCGTGGACTACCTGCCCAGCCCGCTCGACGTGCCGCCGACAGTGGCGAACGACCCCAGCACGGGCGAGCTCGTGGAGCGCCCGGCCAAGGACGAGGCGCCTTTCAGCGCCCTCGTCTTCAAGATCATGACCGACCCGTTCGTCGGCCAGCTCGCCTTCATCCGCGTCTACTCCGGCGCCATGAAGACGGGCGACACCGTCCTCAACTCCACCAAGGGACAGAGAGAGCGCATCGGCCGCCTCCTGAAGATGCACGCCAACAAGCGTGAGGAGATCAAGGAGGTCTGGGCGGGTGACATCGCGGCCGCGGTCGGGCTCAAGAACGTGACCACCGGCGACACCATCTGCGATCCGAAGGCGCCCGTCGTGCTGGAGTCGATCAACTTCCCGGCCCCCGTCATCGCGCTCGCCGTCGAGCCCAAGACCAAGGCCGACCAGGAGAAGCTCGGCCAGGGCCTCGGCAAGCTGATGCAGGAAGACCCGACCTTCAAGGTCGAGACGGACAAGGACACCGGCCAGACCAAGATCTCCGGCATGGGCGAGCTCCACCTCGAGATCATCGTGGACCGCCTCAAGCGCGAGTTCGGGGTCGAGGCGAACGTCGGCAAGCCCCAGGTCGCCTACAAGGAGACGATCCGCCAGGCGGCCAAGGGCGAGGGCAAGTACATCAAGCAGACGGGCGGCCGCGGCCAGTACGGCCACGCCAAGATCGAGCTGGAGCCGGCCCCGGGCGAAGGGTACGTCTTCGAGAACGACATCACGGGCGGCAGCATCCCCAAGGAGTTCATCAAGCCGATCGACGAAGGCATCAAGGAAGCCCTGCTGCGCGGGATCATGGCCGGCTACCCGGTGGTGGACGTGCGCGTGAAGCTCTACGACGGCAGCTTCCACGACGTCGACTCCTCGGAGATGGCCTTCAAGATCGCCGGCTCCATGGCCTTCCAGGACGCGTCCAAGAAGGCCAAGCCGGTGCTGCTCGAGCCCATCATGAAGGTCGAGGTCGTGACCCCCGACGACTACACGGGCGCGGTGACGGGCGACCTCACCTCGCGCCGTGGACACCTCGAGGGCCAGGTCTCGCGCGGCGGTACCCAGATCATCACCGCCTACGTGCCGCTCTCGAACATGTTCGGATATTCGACCGACCTGCGCTCGCGCACCCAGGGCCGCGCGACCTACTCGATGCACTTCGAGAAGTACGCGGAGGCCCCGCGCAACGTAAGCGAGGAAGTGGTCGCCCGCGTCATGGGCAAGGTCGAGAAATGAGCGCCGATGCATCCCGGCTCTCTTCGTTGCTCCTCGCTCGCGTACGTCCAGTACGCGTCGCTCGTCGCGCCTCGCGATCCGGGCGCCTCGGCGCTCATTGGCTGACCAGCTCTTTTAAGAATTAGCGGAGAACCACAGCAATGGCGAAAGAGAAATTCGACCGAAGCAAGCCGCACGTGAACATCGGGACGATCGGGCACGTGGACCACGGCAAGACGTCGCTGACGGCGGCGATCACGAAGGTCCTGGCCGCGACGAACCCGAAGGTGGTGTACCGCGGGTACGACTCCATCGACAACGCGCCCGAAGAGAAGGAGCGCGGAGTCACCATCAACGCCTCGCACGTGGAGTACGAGACGGGCAACCGCCACTACGCGCACGTGGACTGCCCGGGCCACGCCGACTACATCAAGAACATGATCACGGGGGCGGCCCAGATGGACGGGTCGATCCTGGTGGTGTCGGCCGCGGACGGGCCCATGCCCCAGACGCGCGAGCACATCCTGCTCGCCCGCCAGGTCGGCGTGCCCTCGATCGTGGTGTTCCTGAACAAGGTCGACATGGTGGACGACCCCGAGCTCCTCGACCTCGTCGAGCTCGAGGTGCGCGACCTCCTCAAGACCTACAAGTTCCCCGGCGACGAAGTGCCGGTCATCCGCGGCTCCGCGCTCAAGGCCCTGGAGGGCTCGGGCAAGGACGATTCGGCCAAGCCCATCCTGGAGCTGATGGCGGCGGTGGACAGCTACGTGCCCATGCCCCAGCGTGAGATCGAGAAGCCGTTCCTGATGCCGATCGAAGACATCTTCACGATCTCCGGCCGCGGCACCGTGGCCACCGGCCGCGTCGAGCGCGGCAAGGTGAAGGTCGGCGAGGAAATCGAGATCGTCGGGATCCGCGACACCCAGAAGAAGGTCGTGACCGGCGTCGAGATGTTCAAGAAGCTGCTCGACGAGGGGCAGGCCGGGGACAACATCGGCGTGCTCCTGCGCGGCACGGAGCGCAAGGACATCGAGCGCGGGATGGTGCTGGCCAAGCCGGGCAGCATCACGCCGCACACGAAGTTCAAGGGCGAGGTCTACGTGCTGACCAAGGAGGAGGGCGGCCGCCACACCCCGTTCTTCACCGGGTACCGCCCGCAGTTCTACTTCCGGACGACGGACGTGACGGGCGTGGCCCATCTGCCCGCGGGCACGGAGATGGTGATGCCCGGGGACAACACGCAGATGGAGATCGAGCTGATCGCGCCCATCGCCATGGAGAAGGGACTGCGCTTCGCCATCCGTGAGGGCGGACGCACGGTGGGGGCGGGGACGGTCACGGAGATCATTCAGTAACGGATAGAGGCTGTCACCACGGTTGGTCAGCCATCAGACGAACGCGTAGCACGTAGAACGCGAAAACGGGAGAGCAGCGCCCCATGATGATGAACGAGAAGATCCGGATCCGGCTGAAGGCCTATGACTACCGGATCCTCGACCAGTCGACGAGCGAAATCGTCGACACCGCCAAGCGCACGGGTGCGCGTGTGGCCGGTCCGATCCCGCTCCCGACCGTCACCAACCGCTGGACGGTCAACCGCTCGCCCCACGTGGACAAGAAGTCGCGTGAGCAGTTCGAGGTCCGCACGCACAAGCGGCTCCTCGACATCTTCGAGCCCACGCCGCAGACGGTGGACGCGCTGATGAAGCTGGACCTGCCCGCGGGCGTGGACGTCGAGATCAAGGCGTTCGGGAAGGAGCACGCCAAGTAGCCATGGCCATCGAAGGCATCATCGGACGGAAGATCGGCATGACCCAGGTCTATGCCGAAGACGGGCGGGCCATCCCCGCCACCGTCATCCAGGCCGGGCCCTGCGTCGTGGTCCAGCGCAAGACCAAGGCCGCGCGCACGGCCACGCGCAAGAACAAGAAGACCGGCCACACCAGCACGCGCCAGGTGACGGACGGCTACGAGGCGGTGCAGCTCGGCCTGGTCGAGGACCGCAAGGTCAAGAAGGTGACCAAGGCCCAGGCCGGCCACTTCAAGACGACGGGGGGCGACCTGCCCCCGGTGAAGGTGCTGCGCGAGTTCCGGGTGAAGGACGGGGACGAGGCCAAGGTCGGCGACAAGGTCTCGGTCGAGATCTTCAAGGCCGGCGACACCGTCAACATCATCGGCACCAGCAAGGGCAAGGGCTTCCAGGGCGTGGTCAAGCGCCATCACTTCCGCGGGGGCGCGGCCACGCACGGCTCGATGTTCCACCGCGCGCCCGGGTCCATCGGCTCTTCCGCCTTCCCCAGCCGCGTGCTCAAGGGCATGCGCGCGGCCGGCCACATGGGCGCGGACCGGGTCACGCAGAAGAACCTGACCGTGGTGCGCGTGGACGGCGACAAGAACATCCTGGTCGTCAAGGGATCGGTGCCCGGCGGCAGCGGCGGGTACGTGGTCATCCGGAAGAAGGGCTAGGGAAATGGCCGAGAAGAAGAAGGCGGACGCCGCCCAGGCCAAGCCGAAGGGCGAGGTCCGCAAGAAGAAGAAGGATCCCATCGCGGACGCGGACACCGCCGACGTGGGCAGCACGGCCAAGGAGTTCGCGAAGAGCGCGATCGACGTCTTCAACACCGCGAACGAGAAGGTCAGCAACATCGTCCTGCACCCGGACGTCTTCCGCGCGCGCGTGAACAAGCACCTCCTCTACGAGGCGGTCAAGCAGTACCGCGCGGGCGCCCGCGCCGGCACCCACGCCACCAAGAACCGCGCCCTGGTCAGCGGGTCCGGCAAGAAGCCCTGGCGGCAGAAGGGCACGGGGCGCGCCCGCGTCGGGGAGACGCGCACCCCCCTCTGGCGGCACGGCGGCACCGTGTTCGGGCCCCAGCCCCGCGACTACTCCTACGACATGCCGAAGAAGGCGCGCGCGGCCGCCCTGCGCTCCGCCCTCAGCCAGCGCGCCCAGGACGGCGGGCTCAAGGTCGTCGATCACTTCGACATCGCGGAGCCGAAGACGAAGGAGCTCAAGGGCATCCTGGTGAAGCTCGGCCTCGACGGCAAGACGCTGCTTGTCGACAACAAGCCGACGGACAACCTCATCCTCTCCGGTCGCAACATCCCGGGCCTCAAGGTCGTGGACGCGAGCCAGGTGAACGTCTACGACGTCCTCGACTGCCGGACGGTGCTCGTCTCGCAGGAGGCCCTCACCAAGCTGGAGGAGCGGCTCACGCCGTAGCTATCCATGAAGAACGTCTACGAAGTCCTCCGGCGTCCCCTGATCACCGAGAAGTCGACGGCCTTGAAGGAGACCCAGCGCACGCTCGGCTTCGAGGTGCACCGGGACGCCACCAAGCCCGAGATCAAGAAGGCGGTCGAGACGCTCTTCGGGGTCAAGGTCCAGGAAGTGCGCGTGGCCAACGTCCACGGCAAGGTGAAGCGGCAGGGCCGCTTCGTCGGCAAGCGCCCGGACTGGAAGAAGGCCTACGTCGTCCTGAAGAAGGGCGAGAAGATGGTCGAGTTCTTCGACCAGGCATAGGAAATGGCACTCAAGAACTTCAATCCGACGTCGCCGGGTCGCCGCTTCATGACCCACCTGACCTACGACGAGATCACCAAGAGCACGCCCGAGAAGTCGCTCACCGAGCCCCTCAAGAAGACAGGCGGGCGCGACAGCCGCGGCCGCATCACCGTGCGCTTCATCGGCGGCGGGCACAAGCAGCGCTACCGCAAGGTGGACTTCAAGCGCGACAAGGCGGGGATCCCGGCCAAGGTCGCGGCCGTGGAGTACGACCCCAACCGGTCCGCGCGCCTGGCCTTGCTGCACTACGCGGACGGCGAGAAGCGCTACATCCTCTGGCCGGAAGGCCTGGCCGTGGGGACGACGGTGCTGAGCGGGGAGACGGCGGACATCCTTCCCGGCAACGCGCTGCCCCTGAAGGCCATTCCCGTGGGCACCATGATCCACAACATCGAGCTCCGCCACGGCAAGGGCGGGCAGATGGTGCGCACGGCGGGCGGACAGGCGCAGCTCGTGGCCAAGGAAGGCGACTACGCGCAGGTCAAGATGCCCTCGGGCGAGATCCGCAAGGTCGCGGTGAACTGCATGGCCACCGTGGGCCAGCTCGGCAACATCGAGCACAAGAACGTCTCCTTCGGCAAGGCCGGCCGCAAGCGCTGGCTGGGCAAGCGCCCGCACAACCGCGGGGTGGCCATGAACCCCGTCGACCATCCGCACGGCGGCGGTGAAGGCAAGACGTCCGGCGGCCGCCATCCGGTGACGCCGTGGGGCAAGCCCACCAAGGGCGCCAAGACCCGCAACAACAAGCGGACCTCGCAGTTCATCGTCAAGAGGCGCAAGTAAATGGCACGGTCACTGAAGAAGGGCCCCTTCGTCGACGATCACCTCATGAAGAAGATCGAGTCGATGAACGCGGCCAACGAGCGCAAGGTCGTGAAGACCTGGTCGCGCCGCTCCACCATCACGCCGGAGATGGTCGGCCACACCCTGGCCGTCTACAACGGCAAGAAGTTCATCCCCGTCTACGTCACGGAGAACATGGTCGGCCACAAGCTGGGCGAGTTCTCGCCCACCCGGCAGTTCAAGGGGCACTCGAGCAAGGTGGAGAAGGTGGCCAAGATCGCGGGCGCTCCGGGCGCGCCGGGAGCGGGTCCGGGCGGAGCCGGCGGGGGAAAG
>JADMIO010955819.1_pt1 | contig 28784 bp, 30 predicted proteins | sample 8958161 | NCBI WGS metagenome assembly JADMIO01 (sample SAMN16585339, study PRJNA669376) | soil metagenome | isolation source: Crop rotation soil | place: USA: Cullars Rotation, Alabama | collected 2011 | reverse complement strand
TTAGTGCTGTGCTTTAGTGATGTGCTTTAGTGCTGTGCTTTAGTGATGTGCTTTAGTGCTGTGCTTTAGTGATGTGCTTTAGTGCTGTGCTTTAGTGATGTGCTTTAGTGCTGTGCTTTAGTGATGTGCTTTAGTGCTGTGCTTTAGTGATGTGCTTTAGTGCTGTGCTTTAGTGATGTGCTTTAAGTGCCACTCTTTAAGGGGCTATGTCTAAAGTGAAGCTCTTTAAGTGCCATACTTTATATCTAGTGACACTTTATCACGCGACACCACATCATTATCCACAACGCTGTCTTCCCCGCGCAGGCGGGGATCCATTGTTAGTTTTCCTGTTACTACTAACGATACGAGAAAACATAAAAATGGATCCCCGCCTGCGCGGGGAAGACAAGAAAATGCAAAAGCTCAGAGATCTAACGCTTAAAGTACTGTGCTTAAAGTGCTGTGCTTAAGGTGTCAAATGATGATAAGCACAGCACTCAACCCTTTCATCGCACCTTATTATTTAAAAGAAGATACCAATCTCTTTCCCATTTCATGACACTCCATTTCTGCTACCTCAAGAGACGGATAGACAGCAGCCTTGGTATTGAGTGGCGAACTCTGAGACAAAATAGCAGACGCCTCTATATTTGATTTGATCGCGTTTGAATTATAGAGCGATCGTACCATGCTATAAAGTTTATCATTATAGTAACGGTTAATAGGATCATAGAGCGTTTGCTTTATAATTGCGGGTTGGCAATCAGAACATAAATGCGTTCTCAAAGCAGGAAATGCCTCACTCAACAATCCAGCGATGGCTTTCGATAACTGACCAAATTTACGTTGATAATACAAACCCATTAATTGATCTGCTAAAAAAAGCCATTTATCTCTGGTATCTTTATCGTCCGCATATGCCACTAAAGCATTAGCAACATCCTGATTACTATGCAAGAACGATGACTTAGGATGATCAGCTAAATATTTTTTACCAATCTCATTAATCATTGTATTCGTTAGCTTGTCTGGTTTATTGCGTACTTGCATATGAGCTCCTTAAAAAACTAATGTTCGCTTTAAGATTACCCTCATCACCAAGACAATTTGATGACAAGCAAATGACATTATTGAAATCTTCAAAATCATCAAAATATACACAAGATTTTGCCCTGAACTAAGGTTTGCTCACAAGTCGCTTAATGTATATAATCAGCGCAAATTAAAGCCGCTATCTAAAATAATGAGATTAAAATGAAAACAACGTTGCTACCAATTATGTGCTTATTTTTTCCCATCATGAGTTTTGCAGGACAACCTGATGTATTCGAAAATAACACTTGGTACCTTGATTACGTGCAGTTAAGTATTCATTCTCATGAAGAATTTCAAGGGTATAATTATTCACTGACATATACGACGCTAGATGGTGCAAACAACTCTACTGATATGTGTTCGATTACCACCGCCAATACATTACATTGCATCACGGGTGATACTGTAGTGGTCGATAGCGAAAACCATTCCGCCACACTAAATAATAAAATTACCTATTTCGAAAAAGGTTATCAGCCACAAGGCAGCCCTCTGTCTGGCCATTGGCACTCTGATAATGCTAAATGGTGTGAAACAGATATCATTATTCCTTATGCCAACTACGATGCCACCACTTTTTATCCTGCAAGCATTCATGGCGCAACTGGTTCAGAGTCCTTGATAACATTTTATTTAGCTTATGGTGTCTACTCTCACGAATTTTATTTTGGTAGAGACCCACAATTAAGCCATTCCGGCTATCGCCTCTATGACAAAAATAATCAACTGATAGAAGGCATGCAAGATATCAGTAAAGTTGTAAAACTCATGAATCATGATTTCTATAGAGATTGTATTTACACAAAAATTTGATCCTGGAACCCAAACAAATAAGGAAAGCATCATGTCTGCCTCACACAGTCTATTACAATGCCACGCAAACTTGTTTCCAAGAAAGCTTGCGAAGGATGAATTAGATTTTACTTGGCGCTTTGTCGCACATCGTGGCGCCAATAATGAGGCATTCGGCAATTCGCTTGTCCACCTACCCGAAAATACACTACCTGCTATGCGAGAAGCATATCGTGTGGGCGCTCACTATGTAGAATGCGATGTACATATGACAAGTGATCAGCGTATTGTCGTATTGCATGATGACACATTACGTCGCACAGCGAGCTACGATTCAACACTAGCTAAAACACTCACCCAGGAACACTTTGGCAAAATACGCGATACGAAAATCCCACAGTTAAGTTATGCCAATGAACTATCGCAAGTTTCTGTCGGTGCATATAATCCTAAAATTCCCGAAGCTTATCATTCAACACCTATTCCTCTTCTAGAAGATTTTCTAGCTGAATTGAAAAAAGATACTAGCAAACGCTTAATTATTGAATTAAAAGCGGGTGATCTATCGATTATTCCTGTTTTACAGAAGCTAATCGAGCGCTGCACACAAGAATTTGACTTAAAACCAGAACAGCTTATTTTTATTAGTTTTGATTACAACTTAATTGCTGCATCCAAAAAATCCTTGTCACAACATCAGCATTTGTTACTCACGATCGCAACCCCAGATGCAGATGAAGTACGCCCTGATCCTCATCATCCCGAGAAAACACTTGGCTACTATTATTTAATAAAAAATAAAGCAACGCTAGAGCAATACATCAAAATGGCCAAAGCAGCTGGACTAGATGGTTTAGATCTCGAATATGATGCGACACTAGATGAAGCTTTTATTCCTCTAATTCATTCAAATCAATTGCTCTGTGCAATCTGGACATATGAAAAAGACGACAATCTCGCCATGGCAAAGCGTATGCTGGAGGCAGGAGCTGATTTTATTAATACCAATCAACCGCAATATCTATTCGCAGAATTACAAAGCAATCAATTAACGCATGAAGCCAGCTCTTTGAAAACTAATAAAAAAGCATGAGACATCTCAGCTCATTATTTTTTTACATTAACTATACCTTGAAATGTTTTCACTGAAAGCCCTTCAACAATCATAAAACGCGGCTGCGCCATGGGTCGATAGCTTTTATTGGCTCTCTTGGCATCAATAGTAAACGCCATGACATATCCCGCTTCTTTTGCTGCTTGCTCAAGATAATCGTTATAAATTCCAAAAGGCCACGCCAAGTAAGAAATTGGGGTGCCCATTTTTTCTTCCAAAATTTTCTTTGAGTTGGTCAATTCAGATTTTACAAATTTTTGATAACTAGCCGCTGAAAGATGTCTTTTTTCTTGTTTGAAATTCGGATGTGAATAAGTATGGCTTTGTATATCGAAGAATCCACTGTGTTGCAATTCTTTTAATTCTTCCCATGTTAAAGCATGCTTGCCTGTTGATATCGTTTGCGGATAAATAAATAAGGTTACAGGAATATTATATTTTCGGACGATAGGATACATACTGGTATAAACAGATTTCCATCCATCATCCGCCGTGATAACAACCGATTTAGGTGGCAATGATTCACGCGTACCTTGCAAATATTCAACGGCTTCTTTTAATGGAATGATTGTGAATCCATTATCTTTCATCCATTTCACTTGTGATTCAAACCGCTCAGGTGTCAGATTCATACTACCGCGAACAGTAGCATTCAAATTATGATAGCAAAGAATAGGAATATTCAGCGTATTCGCTGCAAATGCCACACAAACGGTCATCATTAAAAATAACGCACTAATGAACCTTATAATAAGTGGCATTGAACATACTCCTGATTGCTATCATTAATAAAATCTTTTTGGTCTGAACTTAGTGTACTCATGAAATAAACCGAGTTCAGACCGTCTTATTACTATCTACTCACTAATAATCCAATGGTTTTTTCATTTGCTGCATGCTTTCTCGGCCTAATTTTAAGGCTTTGGTAATATCGGCAACATGCTTACCTTGGTAGCGCGCAATCGTTAATTCATTTTCGCTGGGTTGACGATCACCTTTTGCACCCGCAAGTGTCGTGGCACCATACGGAGTTCCACCCGTGATCTCATTCATATTCGTTAATCCAGCTTCGGCATAAGGCACACCAACGACAATCAGACCTAAATGAAACAAGGTAGTATGAAAACTGGTAATCGTAGTTTCTTGGCCACCATGTTGTGTACCTGTGCTAGCAAATACACTTCCGACTTTTCCGGCCAATGCATTTTTCATCCACAGTCCGCCAGTTTGATCGAGAAAGTTACGCATTTGCGCACACATGTTGCCATATCGGGTCGGCGTACCAAAAATGATAGCGTCTGCATCTGCCAAATGATCAACAGTAGCAATCGGAATGTGCGAAAAAGCTTCTTGAGCTGCTTTTGCGCCGCTTTTTTCTAAAATTGTATCTGGGACTAACTCCGGCACACGAAAAATCTCTACCTCGACATCACTAACCAGTTGAACACCTTTGACAATTTCTTCTGCCATTTTGTAAATGTGACCAAACATACTGTAAAAAATAACTTGGACTTTGGTTTGCATAGGATATCCTTTCCAACAAAAAATAAGCGATAAGTTTAAGCCTGAGTATTGTATTATATATTTATAATGTGAATGAGGCCAAGTGGCATCTATCTTAACCACCCTATTTAAGGAAATAATATGAAAATTTGGCATACCGATTTAACGCTGGAAGCCCTGAGCTCTCGCGGTCAAAACACCATGATTGAATACTTGGGAATTGAATTTGTTGAGATTGGCGATGATTTTCTGACTGCACGCATGCCCGTAGACCATCGCACTAAGCAACCTGAGGGCATCATGCATGGCGGTGCTTCTTGTGTTTTGGCTGAAAGCATTGGCAGCACAGCGGCAAACTGCGTTGTCGATTCTAAACAATTTTATTGTGTGGGGTTAGATATTAATACGAATCACGTACGCTCTATCAGAGAGGGATTTGTATTTGCGAAAGCAAAACCTTTTCATATAGGACGCACAACACAAGTATGGGGAATTGAAATTCAGAACGAAGCACAAAAATTAGTTTCAGTGAATCGGTTAACCATGGCAGTTTTGGCGAGGTAACAGTTTAACTCGCGGACAGTATCATCTTATTGATGATCACTCACCCGCGATTACTCGTCTCCACTACACCAACAGCTAAAAAAATCTCTACTGGCGTAGATATCTACTTAATAGGGTTTGATAATAACTCTAGTTCCAATATTCGCAAAATTATATCGAATCCATTTAGCATCACTGACACTCACTCTCACGCAACCATGGCTTTGATTACCTTCAACAACATTATACGAGCCATGAATCCCTTGACCACCATTAAAATACATACAATATGGCATAGGTGCCCCACCACCCTCATCAATAGGATATTTGTTTGAGACACAATCGCTATCGCCTAACGAAGAGATACTATATAAACCTGTACTGGTGCGGCAAGGACGACCAATATCATCACACCACGCACCGCCTGCTGTAGCTAGCCCAGCACGAAGTAATTTTCCATTAGCGGAATAAGCACCCCACACATGCTTCCGCGGATCGACAACAATTAATTTTTCGCCTGGCGAAGAAATATTTGCGGGTAGCCGGGAGCTATACGAAGAATATTTCGAGTGTTTCTTATGTGAATTATACGATGGGTTCTCTTCTGGTTGCGTATCCGTAGAAGAATAACTATAGCGATAACTATAACTATTACTGTAATTAGAATTATCATTTCCACTAACATTCTCTGCAGAGTAATCTGCTGACGGTGTATTATCATAAGCATCACTGCCAACATAATCAGCGTAATCTGCATAACAACTCAAAGGGAAAATACAACTAAACAAAGCTATGGCTAAAACGTAATTTTTTTTGGTCTGCATGGCACATCCTCTTTGTCAGATGTTATCCATGCCATCGCCGAGCGCAAATCCACAGAACCTACGCTTTTAAAAGATCCTTTTACAGGAATGGCAATAATTAGTTTCGCTAAACCTATTTTAGCTCAATTTTATATAACCGAGTGCAATAGTTTATAGAGCGATTTTTTTACTCTATAAAATTCAAGACGATAGGATTAAAAACATTTTTTTTAGTTGTGATCTATAATAGATATATTCATAACTTTATATCCTCCAAAAGGATTGTATGAATTCGCATTCATCTGTTGAAATATTCTTGGAAAAACTAACAGACTTATTGGATCCCAATATTTCTAAAAATAAAATTGCGGAAATAATCGATTTAATAAATAAAATAGAATTACCACAAGTAGAAAAAATGGAACGAATTTACATGATCGATTCGGCAATTAAATTGGGCAACTATGATGTGGTTGAAGCATTAGCAAAACGCTTTATTCATTATAAACTAGAGGATGATATTCGAACGCCTTCTGCTTTATCTGAAATGGGACTGCTACCTTTTCGTCCTACTTTTTGGCTACCCTCTATTACAACGGGTCTAAAACATATACCCAAAGAAGAATATCAAAAAATTGAAAACTATTTATGTAAAACATTTAATATTCCGGATAAAGTAGAAATTAAAGCACAATTAGTTTCAAAAAAAGATTATCTTGCAAAAATTGATCTTTGGAAACACTACGAAAATATTCGACTTTTTAAACTAGGAACCCTAAAAACACGCTATCGTCGAGACGATTTTTTAGCGGAAATTGAACAGAAAGCTAAACTAAAACACGCCGAGACACCCGCACCGACTGCCGCATCAGCCGCTTCTTTAAAGAAAAAATAATTTACTGTATCATTTCTAAATTTAATGCATCATGTATGTCAAATACAAATAATTAACTGTTTACACTAAAATTCGAAGACGCCCATGGATAGTCGTTTTTTTATACAAGCCCAAGATGATGAATTTCGAAAAGGGAATTTAAACATACTAGCCATTACGGCATTTTATTTTACGTTTTTAGTATTATTATTTTCTGCTGGGTATGCAGCTATTAAAATGGTAGATCGTGATGAATTGCCCTTAAAACCACGCACTCGATTTAAATTTTTCAAAAACGTAAAAAATATCAATGCACTTCGCTTTGAAAAATTAGAAAAAAATATTGAAACGTTACAAAAGACAGCTATTCCCTCCCACTTAGCCCTTGAGTTAAGTCAGTTAAAAGAAAACTGTGCTCAATTTGAAAAAAAATATCTTTGTCCTATTGGACGTTTCATTATGAGTGATCCCGTTACGCTATCTTCCGGAATTGCATACGAAAGAAATAATATCGCACGCTGGCTTGCAGCCGCCAAAAAAACACGATATTGCCCCGTCTCTAGAAAAACCTTACGAGAAAATACACTGCCAGCAACCAGCAAATTAATACAAGAATCGATTCAAGAAGAACTAGCTGAATACGAAGATCAATTTAAGAAGATAGCGGCAAAAGTTGGAAATAGCTGCAACCAACATAATACATCTTCAGTAAAATTATGAGCAAGCCTGGCTCAGTATAGATGTCATTGTGTATTATTTCACAAAACATCCGGCAAAAAAGATTGATATTGTAAGTTCGAATTTCTCCTGTTAGATTATTGTATTGTTATCAATAGCACGTATCATAACGATATAGCATTCTCTTTATTCATACTTTTTTAGGCATTTATTCATGTCAATTCACATCATTGGCACTGTCGATAAAGATAGACTGTATTGTGCGGGATCTTTTACAAAACAAGTCACAACCTATGTCATACTCTCTCTGCTGTCTGAAACATATCCGCTAGAGGCTATACTTGATGATGAAAATTTTTTAGATTCGATTTGCACAAATTCAGCATCAAAAAATTTTCTAGCTCTTTTTCAAAAAATCATCGGTAGTCAATTTACTATTCGCGATTTATGCTCCTATTATTCGGGCCTTCCTTATACTTTTGATTTATCCGAAGAAGAATTAGAAAAAGTTGAAGAAGGTTACCCATTTAAGCATCATAGTATTCTCGATGAAAAAACATTTTTACACTTTTGTGAAAATAAAATCACACCGGTATATAAAAATCGATGCAAATTTCACTATTCAGAAATAGCCATCATTTTCTTGGCTTATTTTATTGAAAAAGTGTATGCGGTTAAGATCGAAGATCTTTACCAAAAATATGTGATCGATAAGTTTCAATTGAAATCCAGTTATTTTTCAAGAACGAGAATAAAAGAAGCGTATTGCCAAGATCTTTCTGATGAATATGATTATCCCTCCATCGCCATTTTGGATCATGGCTATTTTGGTTATAGTAACGGCTTTTATACCACCTTGAATGACATGACCATTTTAATTGAAAATTACTTAAAAGAACCTGTCTTTCATTGCATGGTTGATATTAGCAAAGCACGCGCCGCTTCAAACAGACTATTAAATGGTTTAGCCACAGAAATCAGACTTGTTGACGATGATGTGATATATGGATATGAAGGACTTTCATTTAGTGGTTGTAATATTTGGGCCTATTCCACCAAACATCAACAAGGCTTTTTAACGTTTGATAACAATGAAGAGGCGGTATATACAACTATTTATGAAGACCAATGGGGATATGCACAATTTGATAAAGTCCCCGATTATACACAACAGAATTATATCCAGTTTCTCAAAGTGTATAACTACCCTAGTGAAGATCCAGCGACTCCAGCGGATTTTCAAGGACCTTATCAGCGTGTCAAAATTAATGAAAAAATTTTAGAAACTATTTTTCGAGTCGATAGTCACTCGATGATTATCCGCAATCCCGATGAAATTCAATACGATATTATGTTTGCGAACAACCACTACCGCATCAAATGCAAAGACAAAGTTCACGGCGCAAGAGTGGGATTATATCAAGCACGCAGTGGTAATCGATACATGTTATATGACGGAACATTGTATAAAATGTTAAGCACGGTTTAATCAAATTTCTTTGGTTGATAATTCAGGAAATAAATAATTATTGATAGTAAACGTTTGGTCATGATACCAATTAGCCACAAAGGTAATATAGGCTATCAATCTTTCTGTCGACGAGTTATTTGCAGAACCGCGATGCAATGTTCTACCATCAAAAACAACAATATCACCCGGCGATAGCAAAGGTGCATAGATTTCTGCTTGGCTTTCATCAACAATAGGCTTGAGATGACTTCCTTTAATAAACTCAGTAGGACCATTTTCTTTTGTGATCTGAACTAAGGGAATGAGCACCGTAAAATAATAAGGCGGCAAACTTAAATCTAATAAATCTAAATTCACACCTTCTGTTGTATTCAATAAAGGATACACATCGCGATGCATGTCAGTTGGCCCTGCTCCGCTCAGCGATGGAATGACACCCCAATAATGGCGAAAATCAATACGTGGCGAAAAAGCTTTAATGATATCGATTATTGGTTCAGCCATGTGTTTAAAAATATCGGCGTTAAATCCACAGCGATAATCCAGACGACCTAATTCTCTTTCAGCAATATCGGAATAGGTATCAAGCGGCCTTTCCATGGCGAGAATCTTCGTCATGACGATGGCTCTTATTCGTTGGATTTCGGTTTTGATTGCTACTAGATTTTCTTCAGAAAATATTTTTTCGAAAACAAACACACCATCTGCTTTCATCTGATGCAAATAATCTTTTTTCGCCTTAATTTCTGATAGTGCATCCATGCTTACACATCCTAAAATTAAATCGCGTAGTAGAATTTGTTATTTTACCCTAAAAAGTTATCCTTGATAGGGTATTTTTATGAAATCAGCGGACTATCGAAGAGATATAGAAGGAGATGAAGCAGCTACACTTTCCTCTTCATAGTAATGATTGAAACAGGTTCCGCGAGGAGCTCCATACACATGCACAGAATAAGCGATCTCTTTCTCATCATCATTCTCTACACGATGAATAAACTTTTCGCCCGTTGCTAAATCAGCAACAACACTTCCTTTTTCTCTCGTCTCAACATTATCAGGAATAATTTTTCCTTGTGGATCTTGGGTAAAAACAACTTCTGTAAAGGGGCCACGTAATACGCCCGATACACAATGAACACCTTGATGATCATGTGGCTTGCCCTTATAACCAGGTGCGAGCGCAAAAAAGGCTACATGAAACGCTCCCACTTTGGAACCAACCGCATCGCGCTCAACCTTCTCTTGAATAGGTTTATCTTTCTTAAAAGAGGCTTTGTCACGCTGTCTACGCGAAAATAATCCTTCAAATGTATAAGCCTTGGTTATTTCTTTCAGCACGCCGGGTAAAGACGCCCAGTCACCATCCGTTTTAATAAGATGTGATTCAATCATGCCAGCTACTTTTTGTCTTCTTTGTAGCATTTTGCGTTCGGCTTCTTGCGCGCGTCGTAATATTTGCTTTTGTCGATGTTGTTCGATGGCATATTGACTTCTACAGGACGCCATTTTCATGTTCTCCAAAATTTGCTGTCATGGGTCGCCAATTAGTTGGATACCATCCAAGAAAAAGCGTGCATGACAAAACTGATGTTTGATGGCGTAATATAATCTAGTCAGATAACATGGTCAAGTAATGATCTAATCGAGTACAGCCTATTACTGCATTGAACTCAATTATTTCAAGACTATCATACATTTATCGTTATGCTTATTTTTGGTTAAGTAAAATCAGCATTTGACTATCCGTCATTCTTATCTTCATTCGAATCAGTAAAAGAATGATATTGAGAACCACGCTAGCTATCGTCGCAATCCAGAATCCAGACCCACCCAGCATGGTGTAATGTGCCAACCAATACCCAACCGGTAATGCAAACAACCAAAAACAGATAACCGAAGTTAACATACTAAACTTAGTGTCTTTCAATGCTCGCAAACTTCCAAAAAGAGCAATTCGTAAAGCTTCAAAAACTTGAAAAACACCGCAAAGCATAAGAAGTTGAACGGCATAATCAATAACGCTTTGACTCATTTTGCCTGTATTAATAATAATTGAGATAAAAAATAATGGATTTAAAAAATAACTGATTGCAGGAATAAGCATAATTAAAAAAGAAAGAATCATACCAATGTATACTACTTTTTTGGCATCATCTAATGCTTTTGCACCAATTAAATATCCCATCCGCACGGTGATAGCTTGAGCGACGGCGAAACAAACAGAACCAAATAATGCGACATATTGCATCGCAATTTGATTTGCTGCTAACGCACTTGTATTTATCGCTCCCATACACAACGCTAAAGCAAAAAAGAAACCCACCTCTATGCTATACATCAAACCTTGAGGTAAACCTAACTTTATAATTTCCCAACCAAATGATGCATAGGCATTATCAAACATATTTTTAAAATAATTTTTATAGTGTCGATTGGAAAACATATACAAAACACACACAATACACGCTACGAACTGGCTAACTGTCACACCCCATCCAGCACCGGCAATACCCAGCGCAGGCAAACCCAATTTTCCAAAAATGAAAATATAACTAAAAGCTACATTCAATATCGCTAACATTAAATTTAAAATCAGCACAAGACGAGAATCACCTACACCAATAATAACTTCTAAAAATACGATAACTGCAAATGTCGGAAACAAACCCCAACTCAATGCTCTTAAGTAAGACTCAGCGTAACTAATAATAGCTGGACTCTGTCCCAACATTAAAAAGAGAGAAGACAAATGTCGATAAAAATAAAAAAATGACAGACTTAAGATTAGTGAGAGCAATAATCCATCGCGACAAATAGCGGCAATAGCCATTTCATTTTTTGCGCCGTGCTTATGAGAAACCAAAACACTAATCGATCCCAATGTGCCAAAAAGCACGACGACTAATGTTGACTCCATCCAATTAACTACCGCACCTGCAGCAAAAATATCTTGACCGAGCCTAGCCAAAAAAACATTCATCGCCAAATAAGCACAAGCTTGAATCAAGCCGGTTAAAATCAGCGGAATGGTCAACTCGACCAAAGGATAGACATGCCTTTTTGCAAAATTTATCGAATTATTGAATGATGTCGCTTTCATCTATTACCTCAAAAAAGGCGAATCCGTGGCCTTAATCGTTTTATTAATTATTTAAATTCTCAAAATAGATAAAGAACGAACCATTTTTATCGGATTTATATTGTTCATTATTTGATCTATTACAGGTTTTCCGAACAGAAACCCTACCTGTCAATCATTTTATCTTCGTTTTATTGCTCACCTTTTCCAGCAAACTGTGCTTTCGTTTGTATAATTAGAATACAAATATAAGATAAGGAGTGGTTGTTATGCGCATTATCTCGTCCGGTATTACATTAGTAAGTGCCAGCTTGGTTTCGTTGCTGCTCTCTTCATGCTCTTATTATTCAAGAACCAACAATGTCACTATTAATTACCAGTCTAACAATTCGAACTCGACTATTCGAGAAGTTGTGGATTATAGAGAAAGACTTCCATCGTCCATCAGTACATATGGTCAGAGAACGATACTGGTTGATCCAAATGTACATGCATGGGGAGCCTACAACTCCAATGGGCAACTAGTCCGAGCCGGCTTAGCTACAGCAGGCAACAGTTGGTGTCCTGACATCAAACGCCCTTGTCGTACTAAATCGGGAAGTTTCCGAATTAACTCACTAGGGAGTGCAAGCTGTAAATCGAGTATTTACCCACTACCACGCGGTGGGGCGCCTATGCCTTATTGCATGTTCTTCAATGGCAATCAAGGTTTGCATGGATCATATAATGTGGTTGAAGGTAATCAAAGCCACGGTTGTGTGCGCATGCGAGTCGATGATGCTGAATGGGTACGCTTTAATTTTGCCAATATTGGGACAAGAGTTGTAGTAAGACCCTACTAGCACTGTCAGGCTTGCGCACTAATGAACAGTAGCGTACGCAAGCCTGTTAATACTGATTTAAAATAGCAGAGGCTTTACTATGAATATCAATTCATTTCATTTCTTTTCTCGTTTGCTGGTTATTTCTATCAGCTTGGTATTGTCTAGCGGATCTTATGCGGATCCGCCTACACGGGTAGGCAGATTAAGCTATATTCAGGGCCCTGCCAGCTTCTCCCCCGCGGGAGAAAACGTATGGGTATTAGCTAGAATTAACCGCCCCTTAGTCGCAGGTGATCGTATCTGGACTAACACCAGAGCACGTGCCGAATTACAACTTGGCAATGCTGCCGTACGCATTGAAGATGAAACCAGTCTGCGTATTATTAATTTAAATGATCATGTCGCTCAGTTTGGCCTCACGCAAGGCACCTTGATGCTGCATGTTCGTTACATGGATCCAGGTCAAATTTATGAAATAGATACACCTAATTTAGCTTTTACTATTAGCCAGGTGGGCGATTATCGAATTGACGTCGATGATAGCGGTCTAGCAACGGTAGTCACCGTACGCCGTGGCAAAGGTATTGCCTATGCGAAACATGCAGCTTATCAGATTAAAGCTCCCCAATCTTATCGTTTCACGGGACAAAACCTCCATGATCATCAATATGTCAAATCCTCTACGTTAGATAGCTTTGATCGCTGGTCATTAGAGAGAGAACGTCGCGTGGTACGAATGAGATCTAGCCAATATGTCTCAACAACAATGATTGGTTATGAAGATCTCGACACTTATGGTAAATGGCGCTACGTGGAAGGCTATGGTAACGCTTGGATGCCTAACAAAATACCGTCAGGATGGGCTCCTTATCGCTATGGACACTGGGCGTGGGTTAATCCTTGGGGCTGGACTTGGATTGACAATGAACCATGGGGTTTCGCACCATCTCATTACGGACGTTGGGCTTATCATAAGAAAAACTGGATTTGGATTCCAGGTCCAAGAAACACACAAGCAAGCTATGCGCCTGCATTAGTTGTATTCATAGGAGGAGACAATCATCGTTTACTCTTATCAGATAATGATTCAGATCCAGGCATTGCTTGGTTTCCTCTAGGGCCACGTGATGTGTATGTGCCACCCTATCAAGTGAGCCAAAATTATTTTACTACTATCAATGTGAATAATACGACGATCAATCATACTGACATAACAAATGTCTATAACAACCCAAGCTCACAATCTTCTTATAGTAATCAGCAAAATTTGAGCGCAATCACTGCTGTACCGACAAAAGCGTTTGTACAAGCTGAATCGGTCGATAAAATGGCAGTTCCTGTTTCTAGTGAAGCGATAAGCCAAGCACCTGTTACATCCACCGCAACAGTCGCTCCTGATCAACAAAGTGTGATTGGAGCGTCAACACCGGCGACTAGCAAACCACCTGAAGAAACATTGGATAGAGTACCAGTTGTATTAACTCCGCCTCCCGCCCCACCCGTTCCTTTTGCGGAGCAAGAAACTAAATTATCTGACAACCCAGGTAAACCGCTTGATACAAAAGAATTAGACTCACTAAAACCTGGCGAAACAATACCTACTCAGCAAGTAGAGGCACCGGCTGACGTCGCGATACCGGAAGTAAAAACGGACGATACGAAAACAGCTGATGAAGCTAAGCCTGATGCAATAAAAATAGATGATATGAAATCGCAACCCGAAAAAACTGAGACAGATCAAGCTAAAGAAAAAGACATTGCCGATCCAGCCATTGCAGAAAAAACGGAAATAGAAAAAGCCAACGCTGAAATAGAAAAAGATAAAGCTAAGGCCGATGCAGACACAACAAAATTAGAGGCCGATAAAGCTAAAGCAGATGCTGATGAAAATAAAGCAAAAGCGGAAGCTGATGCCGAAGCAGCTAAGCTCGAGGCTGATAAGGCGGCTGCAGACGCTGAAATCAACAAAGCCAAAGCTAAAGCAGATGCCGATGCCGCGAAACTAGAAGCAGATCAAGCTAGCGCCAACGCTGAAGCTAATAAAACTAAAGCAGAAGCCGATGCCGATGCTGCAAAACTCGAAGCGGAGAAAACTAGAATTGAAGGAGAAGTAAATAAAACTAAAGCAAAAGAAGAAGCTGAAGCCACTAAACTAGAAGCCGATAAAGCTAAAGCTGAAGCGGAAGCAAATAAAGCGAAAGCTCAAGAAGAAGCCGAAGCCACTAAACTAGAAGCAGAAAAAGCCAAAGCGGAGGCTGAAGCAAATAAAGTTAAAGCTGAAGCAGATGCTGAAGCAGCTAAACTAGAAGCTGAAAAAGCGCGAGTTGACGCGGAAGCAAATAGAGCTAAAGCACAAGCTGACGCTGAAGCGGCTAAATTAGAAGCTGAAAAAGCGCGAGTTGACGCAGAAGCAAATAAAGCAAAAGCGCAAGCTGATGCTGAAGCTGCTAAGTTACAAGCAGATAAAGCTAAAGCAGATGCTGAAGCAAATAAAGTAAATAGCGATACCGAAGCAGCTAAACCACCAGCGGATAAAACAGATGCACCACAATAATTTAAGAGAAATCGATCAAATCGGAATGCGGATAAAGAATTAATTCTGCACCGATTTGATCTTTATATTTGTTAGATGATGATTTTGTCACCTTCATGCGGAGCAATACAACGTGTATTGGAGTGACTAGCTTTCAATAACTCTTCAGCATCCTTTACTTTAGAATCAATATCGCTATCTGTTTGCTCAGGATCGTGATGATGCAAACAAAGTAATTTAACATTCGCTCTACTGGCTACATCCACGACCTGACTGACAGAAGAATGTCCCCAGCTTTTCTTTTTAGTATATTGCTCATCCGTATAAGTACTATCAATCACTAAAACATCCGTTTCTTTAATAAACTGAATTAAGCGCTCTATTTCGAATGCATTATAATTTGGTGTATCGATCACATCGATTTCATTATCTGTAATATAACAAAAACTTTTATTTTGATAGTCAACCCGATATCCCAAACATTTTCCCGGATGATTTAGTAAAATGGTTCGGATACTCACATCATCAATAAAAAATTCTTCTTCATTTAAATTACGAAATTTAAGCTTAGCTACAAATTCTTTTATGGTAAAAGGTAAATGTACACTATCCATCTGACTAGAAATGAGTTCTTCAATATCTTTACCATCTTGACTCGCACCAAAAACTTCAAACTCATTACCTTGTATAAAAAGCGGAATAAAAAATGGCAATGCATTGATATGATCAAAATGAGGATGGGTAATAAATATTTTGGCGGCTAACGGAAATTTATTTTCTTTCATCAAATGATTGGATAACTCTTTGATACCCGTTCCAGCATCAAAAATAAAAAAATGCTTTTTTCCCACTGATAAAGTGACACAACTAGTATTGCCACCGTAACGAACTGATTTCTGCCCTGGAACTGGAAGGGTTCCTCTGACGCCCCAAAATGTGACAACCATCGTTTCGTTAATGATTTCCATAATACTATCAACAAAACTGTCAGCTTGAATCGGCTTAGTCAGATAACCATCCACGCCTAGCGCTAAAGCACGCTTATGATCACTTTCATAATGCTTGCCGGTAACAATAATGAATTTGGGTTGTTTGATATTTTCCGTTGCGCGTAATTTTCTAAATACATCAATTCCATCAAAATTAGGCATTATTAAATCACAAATAACGCAGTCGGGCTTTTCAGCTACAATTTTTTCTAGAACGTCAACGCTACTTGCCATGGATGAGACGGTATGACCTGCTTTTTCTAGCAATTTTTGGTATATTTGGATGGTTAATAAATCATCATCCACAATGAAAAAATGCAAATTCATACACACACTCTCCAGCGCGACATACTCTAATTTATCACATAACTACTTCAATACACACTACAACTCAAAATGCGCCATTTTCGTTAGGTGAATCTTTAGGAATTTGCTGCCCTAAATCCCAGAGCTCAACCACACGATCATTTACAAATCTGAAAATATGAACGACAGCTATGCTCTGCTCGTCTATCTTTTTTCTTGTAACAAGCGAATGCGTGATAACGGTATCTCCATCTTCATAGACTCGCTTTATTTCAATGCTTTTATTTGGCATTTTCTGAGAAGCCTCCTCCATGCCCGCCATCAACGATTGGCGATCTCCTTTAAAATACAAATTATGATGAATAAAATCAGGGGAAATAAATTTTTCATAGGCATCTTTAACGTTGCCAGTTGCTGCCATTTGCAAAAAAGAGATTGCTAATTCTTTATTGGACATACGCTTTCTCCAACGTCTTTATGTCAAGTTTTGTCATTTTCAACATAGCCTTCATCACTTTTTCTGCTTTTGCTGTATCGGGATCGCTGACCAACTTACCTAAAAGAGTAGGAACAATTTGCCATGAAACACCATACTTATCCTGAAGCCAACCACACTGCTCCGTTGATCCGCCTTGAGAAAGCTTATCCCAATAGTAATCAACTTCATCTTGGGTTTCACAGTTAACAACGAAGGAAAATGCCGGCGAAAAGGTATAACCATGAGATCCGGTACCCTCCATTAAAACAATGTTTTTTCCTGCAAGCGAAAACACACAATGCATAATAGATTGCGTGGTATCGTCGCGTTTCATCATTTCAATTTTAGATTCTTTAAATAGTGACATATAGAATCGAATTGCTTCTTCGCCTTTGCCAAAGAGTTTATCAACAAACAAAAATGCAGGAGCAATTTTTTGTGCGTTGCTGGCTAATATCACTTGCCATTCAACGCCATATTGATCGGCCGTCCAGCCATATTTTTTCGCCCATGGGTATTGATCCAACTCCATCCGCACTTGCCCTTGTTTTGAAAGGCCTTGCCATAATTTATCAATTTCTTCTTCTGTATCGCACCAAACAAAAAAAGATAACGCGGGTGTAAATTTAAAATAGGAACCGCCATTCAATCCTAGAATTTTTTGACCTTCCAGCTCAAACTCGATGGTCATCACGGATCCTTTTTTCTGGCCAGAAGCTTCTGAACCCGATTCGCCATAGTAGGCAGTTTTACCAATTTGAGAATTTTTGAATAATGAGGCATAAAATTTTACGGCCTCTTCTGCTTGATTATCAAACCAGAGGCAGGGATTTATATTTTGCATAAATACTCCTTTCACTAGATTAGGTTTAGGAAATATCAACACGGCGTTTTACGGTTACTTTAGCAGAATTACCATTATTTAAAAACGTCTAAAGCCAAAAAAAGCCTGAGTATTCATTAAGTTATAGAAAGTAGTCTTAAGTCATTCGTTTTACATATTATCTTGAATTGCCGGCAAAATAGCCCATTTCTCCTATAATTAGAGAGGAATCCCTAACTATTAGAAGGCTTTAGGAGGGCTTATGCAAAGCAGCGCCTCTTCAGATTCACCATTTAGTGGTGACTTAGGAGGTCTTTTACGCACGGCATTTGCCCAACGTGATGCGCTGCTGGCTGAAATTGGAAAAAACCCGGGCTTAAGTGAAGAATTTAAAAAGAGATTTCAAGGTTCCTATAATAAGGACACAGCGACTTATAGCATCATAGCTAATGACAGCCCTTTAATTTCTCAATGCAAATCTCTTATAAATATAATCAATATCATAGAAAAAAATCCCAACTTAATTAATGCACTTGCAAAATATTTGCAAGATGAAAAAGGACGTGCCTCCTTTCTAGCTTCTGTTGCGAATAATAAATCAGATGCCTTGAGATTAGATCATGAAGTGGATGCTCTTATATATTACACCGAACAAAACAACCGCCAATTAGTCGAATTAATGCCACAAACGGAACCTATCTTCCGACAATTTTCCAAATTAATAGATAGCTTCAATGTTGTTAGCAATATCATCTATCCTTTCTCAGAAAAACTAAGCCAAATTGCTAATCACGACGATAACCAGTTAAGTCAGTACTTGAATAATCTAAGCCCTGTTGAACTTCAGGATTTGCCAAAAGTTCTCCGCGATGTTTCACAACACGCCTACACAGAAATGCAACGCATAAAACAAAAAGCCGTTGCTTCTATGAGCAGCATGAATATACATAGTATGCTAGATTCCGCTCAAAAATCAGCTGAAGAAAAAGAAAAACTACAAACTAATCTCATGTTATGGTATCACTTCGCCAAATCAACTTGCGTTTCAAATGGAATTGATTCAACGCTAATTGACAATCAACTAAAAAAATTAGCAGCTCCTGTATTTGGTGATAATTATATAACCTGGAAAATAGCAAGCGATCAAGTGAACTTAGCTAATACAAAAAATGATTTTTTAGAATTAATACAACTTAAATCACTCATTGAAAATGAAACCTTAAGCTTTGAATTACCCATTCGTGAACTAATGAAATACCGCAATGAATTTAGCAAAATTAAATCTTTTGATATAACCCCCTTAATACTTGCTATTGATAATTGCATCGACACAAAAACGAATCAAATTATTTTGAATAAAAGAGTCGATGACTTAAAACACATGATATCTGACTCAAAGCACAAAATTGATAGCTATCATGATAAACCCGAAAAAGCGGATAAAAAAAAGAAACATGAATTAATTATAGAAAAAGCTATGGCAGAATTAAAAGAATTGCAATCGATAAAAAGCGAAATATTTGCCTCGATAGAACAACCCGAAGCAAAGATTAAAAAATATTATCCGGATAAAGAAGGAAGACATTCCACTAAAAATCTTAAAGAATCAAAAACAATATCCACGGATAAAATCGCTAAAAAAGATTCTGAAATTTATAAACTTGCCCTAGGTGCGATACATACAGCCATTGAAGCAAACCAAATTCAACAAAAAAGTTATCTACATAATATTGTCAGACTAGAAGGTCAAATTCAATTATCAGCCGCTCTAGATGCCGGCCAAAAAGCGGCTGCAAAAGACAAAGTTGCGATTTTAAAACCTATCATTCAGGAAGCTCAACAAAATCTTGTCCGAAAAAAACCTTCTAATGATCAACCCGGTGTCGTCGCTGATATCAAGTTCATATCGGCAACACCAGTCACCTCTAAACTCAGAAAAATTGTTGATGAACTAACTAAACAATTATCTCCCGAGGCATTAGCTAGCTTATACGATAAAGACAACACATTAAAACCTGTAAAAGATAAAGATATGCCCACAGTGAAAGTCATTAAGTTATACATGAAGCTGCTAACACTTGTCGAAAAAAATACTCGCAACTTCCAACAGATGCAAACTTATAAAACCAACCGGCTAAAAACCGCAATGAAGTTTATTACTTCCGACTTTTCGAATGACTTACAAGCTATTTATCCGACCATCACCGAATTAAAGAAACAATTAAGCAACATACATTCTATTGCAGAACAAAACGGAGTTGCAGGTCTAACAGTATTGCCTATTTTTTCACAAATAGAAGCTATCATGGCGCCTGTTATTTCAATATACGAACAATTTGATCTAGGGGCAGCTCAATCTATTTCAGCAAGTTCAGCAAGTTCAGCAAGTGCATCACCTGCACGCGCACCTGGTGTTGCGCCATCTGGTGTAGAAAAACTTCAAGCATTATTGAACCGAGCACTACCCATCATGCAAGAAAGACCTAGTGCAGAAATGAGTTCGCCGAAATCGATCGCAAATCAAGTTATTGTTCTTCTTGAAAAAAGTATTGCTGCGTATAGTAATAATAGTGTGATTGATTTAACTCAAGCTTTATTGCAAGCCAAAGATCTCTATAACACCATGCCCGACGTAGAAAATGGTGCCGAACTTGACGCTATCCTACAAGACATGATAACCCTAATTACAGCAAAACAAAGTGCGGGCTTAGCTATAGTAGAAAAATCGATTGGTGATATTTTCCAACAAGTTGATGGTATACTAGAACAACGCATTAGTATAAAACAAATCGTAACGGATGCATTAAAGCAAAACAAAGAACCCTTACAACAAAACCTAAATGGATTAATAAGCCTAGAAAAAATGCTCGGCTTTCAACCGTTTATTTCCGGCGAAATTATGCATCACCTAAGTGGGCTTAACTCAAATAGTATAGTTGCAGCTGCTGAGCAAATGGATTCTTTTTTGGCTGAGCATGTTAATCTTGCGCGAGAAGCTCTGAACCCTGGTGCCGAACCTCAGAACCTCGGAGGCGCAATTTATTTTCAGCCAAATGTTCCAGATGCTAATGCTGATATGCCTAATTTCCATTATCATTATGACGATGCATTACAACCTAGACCCGGAGAGGGTAAAGATGAAGTAGAAGCAAGACTGGCTGAAGAAGAACGACTAGCGCTAGAGGATTTTGACGGCGGTGAATTTAATGATGAACAACAATCCATAATAAATAATTTTGGCAATGTGCCTGTACCTGATATGCTAAATCGTCCTATTGTAGCCCAAGCACAACAACATCAAAGCGCGGCTATTCCGCAGCCACTGGTTTTAGACGAGCCTAGACGAACATTCGGCAAATAACATAACTTAACATGAGATAAGAATATGCCTTTTGTAACTAACATTAATCCTTATGACCCTCTTTCTACCGAAGAGCTTAAGATCACTGCGTTAATTGAAAAGGGAATTCTTTCTAAAGATGCCAATAGAATAGCAAGCGTCCAACAATTTTTTAAAAAGCATCACCTGCATACGCTGGCTAAATTTCAGCATCATAATGCAACTATCAGGGAATTTTTTGAAAGCAATTCAGAAGCAAAAAAAACACTTGCAGAAAAACTCAAAGATCTTGGCTGCGCAAATATCGATGTTATCTCCAAAGATCAACAAAAACAAGAATCACACTCATTGCTAGATCACGCATGGAGTAACTACTTATTATATGCGTTCACAAGCACGAAGAGAGAAGATACTTCAGGAAGCCAGAGAATAAAAATATTAACTGACGCTTGCTCATTAGGCTCTTATCAAGGCCTTGTGATGCGCTGCGTATTCAATCGCTCCATATTAGCAAGCCCCACTGTTATCTCCGATCCCGAGAAGCAGAAAAAATATATTCAGAAAATTCTGTTAGATTCCGACAGACTTGCTAATTTATATGGCGCCTTGGGCTACGTTAGAAAAGGTCTCAATTTATTGTTCTTATCTGAATTTTTTAATAAAGAGGATAAAAACCACGATAAAGTACTTTCCCAAACCTATGAAAATCAAGCCATTAAAAGTTTTATTTGCGGTCATTTACTAGAAGATGATGTTTACTCAGCTACTCTGATGGCTGCAATCACGCAAAATAAAGGAATTTCAGCTTTATTTAAAAATGATGACAGCGAGAATTTCGCCGTTTTAGAAAAAATATTATCTAACTGGGACCGTCTGCAGGAAGTTTTTATTAATGCCAGCGGCACAGAGGATAAAGACAATTATGAAATGTTATATAAACAAGCTAGCTTAGAAATCAAAGCTGATTTACAACGTAAAACACTAATCAATGATGCTGCCTCAAGCCCCTCCCCTCAATAATCAGAAAACCGCATTAAATCAAAGTCAAATCTGCGTATACAGTTAATATTAGCTTAAGCATATGGTGGTAATATATTGAACAGACTGAGACTTAGATCATCCTAAATCCTAGCCAACACCATGATTTAAATGAAAAAATACGAGAGAGCATTGTATGCCCGGCAAAGACTTACAACTGAAAATTAATCTTAGCGAAGCGCTAATAAAAGATGACGAGCGAGAATTAGACACCTCGCCACCGACTTCTCCGGTAACCGATGAGGAGGAGCAACAACAAGACTCATTACAAGCTACTTCTCCGGCAGCAGCTGAAAAGCCTAAGGCGAGCTTTGCTGATCGCTGGCTGAAACCAGTTGTCGCCAGTTATATCTTCACTACGGGTGCAAATCTCGCTATTCCACATCTCTTTAGCCAAACATTTGGGAGAATTCCCGTTGTTGGTGCATGGACTGCCAATGCAATGAAAACCGTATTTCAAAAATTACCTTTACCGATGCTAGATGCCTTAATGACATCAGGAAGTTTAGCTAATTTTAAAAATATCAAAGGTTTTTTTGTTATTGAAGATGCCTCTGTTATTTCGCGCAACGCTAAAATTGGGAATGCCATTGTTTTTTGGGGAAGCTCATTTTTGGTCGGTTATACCGCAAGATTAGCATTTACAGCGGCTGGGCACGCACCAGAAGAAGGGATAATGATTCCTCTTGAGGCGGTTTTACCTCCAGAAGCAATGGGTTTTATGCCCCCTGTCCTGCTACCTCATCTCTATTTATGGAATCAAAATATTTCCGCTCTCACTATTGCAACACAAACTATCGTTACTCCAGTTGTCGAGAGTGGTATCAAAAAGCTAGCTCCCGTTGTTGGCAATGGCATGAAAAGCCTAGCTCAAAAAGCGTATGCTAACTATCATCGATTTTTTGCAAAAGATCCAGCGGCTGAAGCATCAATTCAAACTAACGATGTGTCTAGCTCAGCAACTATCTTGACACTTACTGTGACGCCTAGTGCATCACCTTGCCCTACCCCGAAGAACTCACCAGTTTAGAGCTCATACAATAACGTCTGCCTACTTTAAGGCAGACGTACTATAAATTCAAATAGCGCACGAACCATGCTTTTGCTAAACGCGCAACTTCATCTAGCGTTCCTGGCTCTTCAAAAAGATGCGTCGCTCCAGTAACAATTTCCAATTGTTTTGTACATTGCATTTGGAGCAAAGCAGCTTCATTCATTTCAATAACCGGCTCATCATTACTACCGACAATTAACAATGTGGGTGCCATTACTAACGGTAATGATTCTCTAGCTAAATCAGGCCTACCACCTCGAGATACAACTGCTTTCACTGTCTTTAATGCTTGAGCCGCAGCAACAAGAGCCGCTCCACCACCTGTGCTTGCACCAAAATAACCAATTGATAATCCTTGCTGCTCCAAGCTCCAATTAGTTGCATCGATTAATCTTGATGCTAAAAATTCGATATCAAAACGAAACTCACTAGTTACCGTATCGATTTTTTCCTCTTCTGGTGTAAGTAAGTCAAAGAGTAATGTTGCTAGCTTAGCCTCATTTAAAATTCTAGCCACATACTGATTTCGCGTACTAAATCGACTGCTGCCGCTACCATGCGCAAACAAAACAATTCCATTCGCACCCTTTGGAATATGCAAAATCCCATCCAGATGAACTCGCCCACTTGGAATAATAACAGTATGTTCTGTATCTGCTGTGAAACGCTCCATGCACTAACCTCTCTGGGCTAAAAGGAAAGAATATAGCTTAAACTTAAAATAGTATGTGCACTGCAATAACCTTTCAAGTTGATAACTTCTAGAAATATATAATACTAACTTTGCTTAGGGTTATCCCTTAATAGTATAATTGAGAAGATATCTATAAAATGCTTTATAGATAAGGTTAAGTTCAACTTAGCCTATGAACAACAAACAATCTTATTGTGACAATTTAATTAGGAAAGGAGCACTTTATGGCGAATAACGACAGTTCAAACTCAGTAGCTATCGTCGCAATATTAGTTATTGCTGCCTTAGCTGGCTTGGGATTTTATTATTTCTATATGAACCCACCAGCTACTGCGACAGACAAAACAACCGTTGTTCTTCCTTCAACATCTGAAAAAACCACAACAACAAATACGGAATCAACCACCACACCAGCAGGAAAAACTGAAACGAAAGAATCCACTACGACAAAAAGTAATTAAAGAAAATCATTGGGACAGTGAAACTCATGCTTCATGTAGGAATTTCACTGTCCTGACTGAATAAAATCATTATTGGGAAAATAAGCATTTCTAAAATACCATACAAAAAACTTAAATCGAAAAAACGTTTAATTCAAATTATTCCTATTCAAAACTACCAATACTATTCCAACAATAAAAGACACACCTCCTAATAAAGCAGGAAGTGATATAGTTTTTTGAGTATCTGCAGTAATTTTAAGATCGCCTATTTGTGCTACTACTTCATGATTATTATAAGTTAAAGCCAATATAACAATACCAATGATAATTAACATCAGTCCGACAATACCTCCACGAGAACCCATATTTACTCCTCTAAAGGTATTAACGCATTAAATACCTAATTATCAAACTGGCTAATGTGGCGACACCAAGTAACATAATTGATTGTTCTAACATATTGTTAAATTTTGCTTTAACTAACGGTTTTTGATGTTTTTTAAAATTCAGATGTTCCTGATGTTTGCTATCATAATGTTTATACATAAAAATTACTCCTTTGCTGACAAATTTCGGAGATTGCATAACCATTATTTATTATACCACCATAAAAACTAGTGTGAGTTTTTTGCAAATATCTAATTGATTTTATAAAACTAATATTTATGTTATCGTTTTTAATGTATATCATTTATAAAATAAGGAAATCCTATGCGTAGATACAAATATATTGTTGCCGCTTCTGTTTTGTTTTTATCTTCAAGTACGGCATTTGCTGGCATATTGAACGACGCAGATATAAAACAATTAGCTGATACAACTGCCACAACCTATGCAGCAAATGTTTGCAAAAACGACTTACCCAATCCCTCCGCAGAAACTTGCACCTGTCTTGGCAAAGCCATAGGAACACATTTACAAGATAAGGATTCCGTTACAAAATTAAAAGCTTGCGAAAAAAATGGCTATGAAGATTGCGTTTCTGCTCAAGTTGCTGCTGCAAAAGGCGCTTTGACAGAACAGGAAATTAATACTTGTAAAGCATTAACAAAAGAAGCCTCAGCTACAACACCCGCAGCTAGCAATGAAACAGCCGCTACCGAAGCCAAACCAACAGCGTCAGGCGATGAAGAAGCATCTACAGACGCAACAACAGAAGACACGAAAAAATAGCGCTAGCAGATGATTTTCCGCCCTAATATTTAAGATAGAATCAGATTTGATTATGAAGTGATAGATTTATCACACCAGCTATTAAATCTGATTTCTTTTATTAAATGCTTGAACATGTTGATCAACTTCCCTTTATCGCCAATTAAAATGGTTTTTTTGCACAGACCTCTTATATTAATCTAATATTTTAGCAGTTTTTAAGTTTTTATGTATTGGCTGTGACTTAGAATTAACACGGAAAAGAATAAACTGGCAAAGTTTGATAGACTTTTTTATCATTACTTAATGTAGCCTTTATTGGAATTCTCTTTGGCAAACCACATACAATTCTATTAAACCCGTCAATAAGGGATATATCATTAATGGAAAATGCTTCTGATGGACGTGGAATAAACCTGAAAAGCCACCCACAAGATTTTACAGAATGGAATCCGAATCCGATTATCGAAGTAACGCTAGATGGAGAAATCATCTACTTTAATTTAGCAGCACGCACACATTTTCCTAATCTTTTTAATCAAGGGTCTAGCCACCCTATTCTAGCGGGCATATTAGAACAACTTCAAAATGTCGAAAAAACATCGGGAGAATTTGTATTATTTTTTCGAGAGATTCAATATCTAACTCATATTTACGAGCAACAAATATTTTCAGTCTCCAAAAAAACGTCCGTTTTCATTTATATGGCTGACGTAACCGCGCAAAAATATGCAGAAAAACAATTAAATAAAAAAAATATTGCGCTGACAGAAACCACGAATTTATTAAATAATATTTTAGATAGTTCCATTGAATATTCTATTATTGCAACAAATCTTGACGGTGACATTTTAGTGTGGAATGAAGGTGCTCATCGTAATTATGGTTATGATGCCGACGAAATGGTTGAAAAAGAGAATATACGTATCTCACATACGCCAGCTGACATTCAAGCTGGAAATGTCAAAAACTTCTTTGATATCGCCTTAAAACAAGAAAAAGCAGAAGGTATTTTTGATTGCATCAGAAAAGATGGATCTCGTTTTCTTTGTTCTGTCGTTGCAACATTACGTCGAAATCATGCCGGATCACCAATAGGATTTGTGTTAATTTCAAAAGATATTACTGAGCAAAAAAAACTAGAAGAACAATTAATAAAAAACAATAAAGAATTGGAACAATTTGCCTATATAACTTCTCACGATTTAAAAGCACCCTTGCGGGCAATCGAGCGATTAGCGTCCTGGATCGAAGAAGATAATGCCGAAAAGCTAGATAAAAACTCAAAAGAAAATTTAGCTCTACTACGTCAACGTGTTAATCGTATGGCTAATTTAATCGCTGGAATATTACAATATTCGCGAGTAGGCCGTGTAGATTTAAACATCAGCAGTATTGATACTAAATTGCTATTAAATGAAGTCATTGACAGTCTTGATCCTTCCAAAAAATTTACTATTATTGTTGCAGACAACCTTCCCACATTACAAACAGATCAAATTATATTAAGCCAAGTTTTTTCCAATCTTATAAGTAACAGCATTAAGCATCATCATCAGAATAAGGGTGAAATTGAAATTAGCGTCACAGATGAAGATAATTTTTATGCGTTTTATGTTAAAGATAATGGCCCTGGTATTGAACCGGAGTATCACGAAAAAATTTTTCAGATCTTTCAAACATTACGATCCAGAGATGAATTTGAGAGCACGGGCATTGGCTTAAGTATCGTGAAAAAAATTGTCGAATCTCAAGGTGGCAAGATTACCTTAAATTCGGAAAAGGGAAAAGGAACCACATTTTGTTTCACATGGCCAAAGCATACTCCAAAAAAATAGCAGCAATGACAACTATTTCTTTAGAAATGCTAGTTTAAATTTAATTTAGAAATCGCTTGATAAAACTCCGAAAATTGCAAGGGTTTCAAAATATATCCTGCCACATCCCATTTATAGGCGCCTATCTTATCGCGATCTTCATCAGATGATGTCAATACAAACACAGATACTGAACGAAACTCAGAATGAGCCCGTAACAATTCAAGAAATTCGATACCATTCATCTTAGGCATATTAATATCTAAAAGAATAATTTTGGGTGTTGGATTCAACCTCTCCACCCCATTCTTTCCAAGCAGCTTATCCAATGCCTCTAATCCATTTTTTGCAAAGTGCAGTGGATTGGATATTTGATTTTTTTGAAACATTCTTTTGATATCTTGGATATCGACTTCGTCATCTTCTACAAGCAAGATATGAATAGAATCATCTAATAACTTCATAAATTCTCGCCAGAACCTTAATTAATCCATAATCACTAACTAGATCGCCCCAAGACAGCCCAATAGATATTCAGAACATCTTCAAATTGTAATGGTTTTACAACACGCCCAGATACACGCAAATTGTTAGTAGCTAGCTTTTCTCGCGTGGTATATTCACCCGTTAACATAAATACTTTAACATCATCAAACTCGGAATCAGCACGTAATAATTTTAAAAATTCGATGCCATCCATCTTAGGCATATTGGTATCTAAGATAATAACTTGAGGCGCCGGCGATAATTTTTCATTATCATTTCTACCATACAGTTTATCCAAAGCTTCAAGACCATTCTTAGCTATATAAAATTTGATAGGTGCATCAAGATGTTTAAATTCACGAAGCACATCTTTGATATCCACATCATCATCTTCAACTAACAATATATAAATTGAATCATCATCTGATTGCATTACACACACCTCCTAATATCACAGCATTACTTAAGATATTTTATCAATAATAGTAAGAATATCATGAGCCCGAAAAGGCTTTTCTAATATAAGATTGCCTGTCGTATCAAGAAATTCTTTTACCCACGACATCTCAACACCACCTGTCACAAAAATAAACTTTTTTTCTAGACCAGGATACGTTTCAGCGGCGAAGCGATATAAATCCGAGCCAGATATCTCAGGCATATTGAGATCCGTTATAACAATATCAAATTGCTTGCCCTCACGAGAAATCAGCTCCTTGGCATTACCTCCCCCTAAAGCGGTTGTTATCTTATTTTGACCCTCTAAAATACGACGCATCAGCTTTAACATCATAGGGTCATCATCAATCAACAAACTTTCCAGCACAGTGGGATCCGAAGCTTGGAATTCACGTGACTTGAAGTCGCGGC
>JADMIO011583425.1_pt1 | contig 28786 bp, 30 predicted proteins | sample 8958161 | NCBI WGS metagenome assembly JADMIO01 (sample SAMN16585339, study PRJNA669376) | soil metagenome | isolation source: Crop rotation soil | place: USA: Cullars Rotation, Alabama | collected 2011 | reverse complement strand
GCCGGCGCGCGTGCCTTCACGTCGTCGGGTGTGACGTAGTCACGTCCATCGAGCACCGCGCCGGCCCGCGCCGCGCGCATGAGGGCGACCGTCGCTCGCGGCGAAGCCCCGAGAATCAGCGCCGGATCATCGCGTGTCGCTCGGGTGATCGACGCGATGTACTCGCGCACCTCGCTCGCCACACGAACGCCGTCCACCAGCGTGCGGCATTGCCGTGCCTCGTCGCCGCTGATCGCGGCTTCGATGATCCGAACCTCCGCTCCCCGCTCCGGATCGAAGCCCGCTTCGTGCAGCGAGAGCATCTCCAGCTCGGCGCCGGCCGACGGATATCCGATCACGATCTTGAGCAAAAACCGGTCGAGTTGTGCCTCCGGCAGCGGAAAGGTGCCCTCGTGTTCTACGGGGTTCTGCGTCGCCAGCACCGTGAACAGCGGATCGAGCGGCCGGCTCACGCCGTCGGCGGTGACCTGCCGCTCGGACATCGCCTCCAGCAGAGCCGCCTGTGTCTTGGCGGGCGCGCGATTGATCTCGTCGGCCAATAAGAGATCCGTGAACACCGGCCCGGGCTGAAACTCGAAGCCGCGCACGGGATCACGGTAGAGCGCGACGCCGGTGACGTCCGCCGGCATCAGATCGGGCGTGAACTGAATTCTCGTGAACCGCACGGCCATCGCGGCGGCAACCGTCCGCACCAGCAGCGTCTTGGCCGTACCGGGAACGCCTTCGATCAGCACATGTCCCCGCGCGAGAAAGGCCGTCAGCACATCGTCGATGACGTCGTCCTGTCCCACGACGCGCGTCGCGACCGCGTCGCGGACGCGTCGCATGATGTCAGCGCCTTGTTCGACGGAAAGCGGCAAAGGCAGAATCGTGAAAGGTGAAAGGCGGAGGTGGAACGGTGGAAAGCTAAATCCGGCGTGCTTCAGGGCGGCATGACGTTCAGTCTTTCTTGCCCACCTCACGTTCCCGCTCTACGTCCTGCCCAACTGTCCACCCTTTTCCACCGTCGACCGTTCATCCAGCATTCCCTCGATGTCGCGAACCGCTGCTCCAACATCGGCGACCTCGCGCGCGGTGATGGGCTCGCGCAATGCCCGCTCGACGACGGACACTCGCGGCGCCAACGCAGGGGCGAGGCCGGCGATCGCGGCGAGGAATGCCGGATCGTCGAGCCGCGCTGCTCCCGGAACGGCTCGCCCGACGCGCCGCCGCAGGCCGCTCACCAATCGCGTCGCCATCGTTCGCGTCGCCCCCACGTCGGAGTAGGCCTGACCCAGCGCGTCGGCGTGTTCCAGCGGAGACCGGCGGGCGATTCGCACCGGATCGCGCGGCCGCACCGGCCGCGGCGCCTTCGCGAGAACAAGGAGCAGGCCCGCGATGAGCGCCTGCGCCAGAAAACGCCCCGACGACGTGTGGGACAGATAGCCCGCTATCGCCTTCAGCGTGCCTCCACGCATGCCAAATCCGTGATGATACTCGTCGAATACCAGCGTCGGGCGCGAAACGCCGCCGGGCCTCACGTATTCCAGGACGCGCGCCGTCGCCAGGTCAGCGCCCCACCGGCACTCGCGCAATGACTGATTCGTGAAGACCGCGGAGGAGCTCACCGCGACGACGCGGCCCGCTCCGAGGCGAAATCCGACGATGACGGGAACACCGCTCTCCAGGCGCGAGTGCGACTTGACCAGCGGCACCGTTGGGCCGGGCGCCGGCCGGCGCCACACGATCTGGTGCGTCTCCGGCGGAATGCTCATGAAAGAAGCATCAAACGGCTCGCGCGGCGGACAGCCGGCGTCGTCGAAGGTCTCGAGCATTCGGCTCGGACGACCGGTCGCGAGTCCCAGCGAATCGGCGATCTCGTCCGCGTCGTCGACGCTGAAGATCAAACCGCCGCCCCGGCGCACGTGCGACAGCAGCCGATTGACTTCGTGCGCGCCAAGCGCCTGGGCAGGACTGACGACGAGATGGACCGCGGACGGGAGCGCCGGAACCGAGTCGAGCGGCGCGACGCGCCGCCGGGCCTCCCACCCCATCCGTTCGGCCAACTCGAACATCATACGAATGCCATCCGGACCGGACGAATAGCTGCTGCGTCCACCCTCGCGCATTCCCGGCGCTTCCGGCGTGAAGATCGCGACGGCGACGGTCACGAGCGCCAATCCACCCAGCAAAGCGGCGGGCGAGAGGCGGCGACGCGTCGCGGGACCCGTCATGCCGCCGCCGCGCGTGCCGCCCGCTCGGCGGCCTCGGTCACCGCGCGGTACTCCGCCTCCGTCGCCGCGCTTGTGCCGTAGATGATGCGATCGCAATCGCGCGCGAACGCGCGGAAGTCCTGCATCGCCGGCGATCGACGGCGCCGCAGCTCGCGCACGTAGTCGCCGCTCGTCTTCGACGAATGAAACTTGACCGCGCCCGCGCGCGACATCGACTCGAGCACCGCGGCGTACAGCGCGTGGCTTGCGCCGACGTAGTCACCCGCCGCCGCGAGGCTCGCCGCCGCCGACCAGTAGTCGGCCCGCGCGGTCGCGCCTCGCGCCCCGGCTTGCGTGCGCCGACGCCGTTCGTCCACTCGACTCGACAGCGCCAGCCGCGCGACGATCACCAGCGCGACGACGACCACCGCGGCGATCACCACGAAGCGGCCGTTGCTCGATCCTTTCATTGCGTTGAAGAAATCGGCGACCTGCTCGACGATGAAACGCAACACCCGTCCGGCGATCGACTGCCGGAGCGGCGTGGCGTAGATCGGCTGGCGCGCGATCGCCGCGACCGTGTCGTGGACCTGGCTGTTCGACCATTGGCCGAGGGCCTGCATCATCGCGCGAAGGGCTCAGAGGGTCGCGCCGGGAGCCTCGGCGATCCGGCCGGTACCCGCGAGATACTCGATATCGAATCCCTCTTTTCGAATTCGAATATCGTAATACAGCAGCGTTTCCGTGATGCCGAAGAACGGATACAGGACGATCGAGACGGCCGTCGAGATGACGGCGAGCAATACCTGGCTCTTGATGAAATTCAGCATGAACACCATGCCGACGTTGATGGCCACCGTCACGACGCCGACCAGCAGCAGCGTGCCGAGGATGTGCCATTTCGTTCCTTTCGAGAGCTCGGACGACCGGGCGAGGGATCGGCCGACGCCCGCGTCCTCCAACATCACGGCCTGCCGCACCGCGAAGAAGCGCGCCAGGGGATACAGCGCCGGAAAAAACAAGAAGATCGCCGCAAAAACGATCAAGGCGAACGTGATCGCGGTGGTCAGAATGAGCGTGGGCAATCGCCCGCCGACGGTACGGAAAACGTCGCGAAGGTCCACCGGCTGCTCGAAATAGATGGCTCGCGAAACGAGCGTCATGGCGCCGCTCACGAGCGCGTAGACGGCGAGACCCGCCACCGCCGTCCAGACAACCTGGCGAAAGCTCGGAATACCGGACAGGCCAATGCCCGACAGCAGGCGGACGACGAGCCACGGTACATAGACGAGCGCCGTGGCGACGAGGAAATGCACCGGATCGCGGCGAAATACCTGGAACGCGGCGTCGACCAACTCTGTCGCGCTGCGCGGACGGAGAGCCAGATCGCTCATTGCTCCTCGAGGCGGGCGATGCGGGTGGGCGGGTGGGCAGGTGGGCGGGTGGTGAATCCACCCGCCCACGAACTACGCAAGCTACGAAAAACTACGCCGCCATGCCGTCCCGCAACACATCCGCGGTATCGCTCTCGCGGAGCCGCTTCAACGCGCGATCCCGAAGCTGGCGGACGCGCTCGCGCGTCACGCCGAGCTCGCGCGCGATCTCCTGCAACGTCATCGGCCGGTTCCCCTCGAGGCCGAAGTACAGCGTCAACACCCGGCGGTCCCGCGGCGACAACACCTCGAGCGCGCGCGCGATCGCCTCGCGCCGCGACTCGCTTTCCACCCCGCCCGGCAAAACGTCTTCGTCCTCACCGCGGTCCAGCACGAGCGTCTCGCCGAGCGTTCTGCCGGCGTCGCCCGCGACCGTCGGCTCGTCGAGCGACCGCACGGGCTGCAACAGCGCAACCAGTCCGCGGGTCACGTCGAGGGACAGATCGGCGACTTTCGCGATCTCCTCCTCGTACGGCTCGCGCGAGAGCTTTTGGCGCAGCACCTCCTGGGCGCGCGAGACGCGCGACAGATCCGCCGCGCGATTCAGCGGAACCTGAACCGTGCGGCCCTGCCGCTGCACCGCGGAGTGGAGAGCCTGCCGAATCCACCACACGGCGTAGCTGATGAAATTCACGCCGACGTCCGGGTCGTATTTGTCGGCGGCGCGGACGAGGCCCGCGTTCGCCTCGCTCACGAGGTCGCCGAGCGGAACACCGCGGTTCTGATACTGCTTGGCAACCGAGAATGCGAACCGCAGGTTGGCGCGGATGAGCTCAGAGCGTGCGTCTTCACGCGCGTCGGGCGTGGTTGCACCACGCATCGTGCGCGCGAGGTCTTTCTGCTGCTGCGCCGTCAGGACCGGCTCACCGCGCAATTCGGCGATGTAGAGGTCCAAGAGGTCGCGATCGTCATTCGTCGTGTACATGGTCACCTCCGGCACCAGCGAGTGGGGCCAGACATATGTTCATGCAGTTATACAACCATCTAAACGACAGCGGCCTCCTGCCGCCGCCGTGGCCGCCCATAACGTCTCGTTGGCCAACGGCCTGTGGCTCAACGTCTCCAGAACACAAACTGCGACGTCAACCTTCTCGCGCGGTCGGCGCGACTCACGAGCGCCGTGCGACTCCCGAGCCCCGGCGCGCCCGCGGACGCGTCGCCGCTCCGCCAACCGTCTCCTCCTGCGGCTCGTACACAACTTCCTTCTGTCCGCTGCCTCCCTTCGCGGACATCCGGCGCCGCAGTTCCCCCATATACTCGTCGAGCACCGAGGGCCGAACGCGGTAATACACGAACTGCCCCTCCCGCCTCGACTCCACGAGCCCCGCGCTCGCCAATTCCTTCAGATGGTGCGAGATGGTTGCTTGCCGAACCGGAAAGCAACCGCACAGCCGGCGACAGCCCACCTCGGCCTGCTGCGCGATATGCTCCAGAATCTCGAACCGTCGCGGATCAGCCAGCGCCTTCGCGATTCGTTGAAACTGCTCGGAATCCACGGGCTCTATGTCCTTGTGTGGCTAGTGATCGATAGATAGATAGCCATCTAATTGTACGACGCAAGCCCATGGTAGTTCCGGGCCCAAGTTCTGCCTCTTTCTCTCGATATGACCAGTGTCGCTCGATCCATCTCTTCCGGTAAACAGCCGTCGTCAGAGCCTGCCATCGCCCCGTCGCGGCGGCTCAGCAGTCTTCCGACCTACGTCTTTGCGTGGCTCGACGAGCTAAAGGCGGACGCCCTCGCGCGCGGCGCCAAGCTCATCGACCTTGGCATGGGCAACCCGGATCAGCCGACCCCGCGGCCCATCATCCAGGCGATCAACGCCGCCTACGCCGACCCCGCGACGCACGGCTATCCGCCCTTCCGCGGCACGGATGAGTTCCGCATGGCGGTCTCGTCTTTCATGCGCCGACGATTCGGCGTCGACGTCGGCGCGGACGATGAAGTTCTCTGCGTCAGCGGCGCGAAGGAGGGCATCGCCCACGCGGTCATGGCCTTCGCCGACGAAAGCACGGTGTCGCTCGTGCCCGACATCTACTACCCCGTCCATGGCCGCGCGGCGGGGCTCATCGGTTCCAACACGCACTTCCTGCCGCTGCGCGCCGAGCGGGGATTCCTTCCGGATCTGCGCGCGATTCCCGCGGACGTCCTTTCTCGCGCTCGCGTCCTCGTGCTCAACTACCCGCATAATCCGACCGGCGCGTCGGCGCCCATCGAGCTCTACGAGGAAGCTGTCGCGCTCTGCCGGCGGCACGGGATCGTGTTGATCTCGGACCTGGCCTACAGCGAGTTGACCTTCGACGGGATCGTGGCGCCAAGCGCGCTGCAAGTTCCCGGGGCCAAGGATGTCACGCTCGAGTTCCACTCGTTCTCGAAGACGTTCAACATGGCCGGCTCGCGCATCGGCTTTGCCGTCGGGGGAAAGTCGCTCATCGACGCGCTGAACGCGGTTCGCACGAACATGGGCTACGGAACTCCGTCCGCGATTCAGGCCGGCGCCGCGTACGCGCTCGACCACTATCGCGAGCTCGAGGGTCCGACGGTCGCTCGTTATGGCGAGCGTCGCGACGTCCTCCTCGCAGGCTTCCGTTCGCTCGGCTGGCCGACACGGAAGCCGCACGCCACGATGTTCGCGTGGCTGCCGGTACCCGCGCAATTCGACGCGCAGGGATGGACCCGGCATCTCATCGACGAAGCCGACGTGGTCGTCACGCCGGGAAACGCGTTCGGGCCCGGCGGGGAGCGATTCTTCCGTGTCTCCTTGATCGCCGACCAGCCCGTGCTCGAGGAAGCGATCGAGCGGATGCGAGAGGCAGGAATTCGATATGCATAGTCGCGTGGGGGATGAGGAGTGAGGCGAGGCGTGCGCCGCGGCCGTTCCAGCCTAGGAGCAGGCTCCTCGACCCTCGACCCTCGACCCTCGACCCTCGACCCTCGACCCTCGATCCTCGACCCTTAACCTGAGAGAAGCCTGCGATGCCTAACGAATCCGACCGTGAAATCCCGCTCGCCGATGCGAGCATTCCCGCCGACGTCGCATCGTCGGATCCGAACGACGAGGTGCCGGTGCCCATCGTCATGACGGCGGCCGAGATCGACGAGCGGGCAAAGGTCGTCGAGGCGCTGCGTGGCAACGCCCCGCCGCCGCCGCCGATCGACGGAGGCGAGGCGTCGCCGGAGGCCTAGCCGTTTCGGAGCGCCGCCGTCGGACTGACGGCGGTGGCGCGCCACGCAGGGACGGCTGACGCCAGGACAGCGACGGTCGCGAGGATCGCCGTGACGCAGACCATCGTCACGGCGTCCGACGCGCTGACGCCGACGAGCAGCGCAGACAACAATCGATCCACCGCGAGCGCGCCCGCCAAGCCGAGCACCACGCCCGCCGACGTGAGCCCGATGCCCTCTCGCATCACGAGCCGCAGGACTGAGCCATCGGACGCGCCAAGCGCCATTCGCACCCCGATCTCGTAGGTGCGCTGCGAGACGCCGTATGCGATGACCCCGTAAATGCCGATCCCGGCGAGCGCGAGCGCGAGCGCGGCGAAGCCCGCGAGCAGCGTGGTGCTGAAGCGGCGGCTCGCGATCGATTGGCCCACCACCTGATCCATCGTGGCGATGGCCGAGATCGGGACTCTCGCATCCAGCGTGTGAACCACATTGCGGATTGCTGCCGTGAGCGTTCCCGGATTGCCGTCGTACCGCACGGCGAGCGTCATCGTCGAGGGCTGGTATAGGGCGCTCGACCCACTCTGCGAGTAGGGGAAGAACATCGTCGGTGGAACGTCCTGCTGAATCCCGCGCGACCTCACGTCGCCCGCGACGCCGACGACAGTCACCCAAGGCGACTTGTCGCTGAACATCTTGAGCGTATGCCCAACCGGGTTCGCACCGGGCCACATCTGCTTCGCCATTGTCTCGTTGATGACGACGACAAGCGCGGCCCCCCTTCGATCGGACTCGGTCAGCCCACGCCCGCGGCGAAGCGGAATTCCCATCGTGGCGAAATAGTCCGGCGTCACCTGGTTGGGTTTCGCCGACGGCGCTTCGGCAATCGTTTTGACGACGCGTCCGTCGAGCATGATCGACCACGAGTTGTCGTTGCCGGAGATGGGCAGCGATCCGTCCAGCGTCGCGCCCCGCACGCGCGGCAGTTGCTTGACACGGGCCACGACCTGGCGAAACAGCTCGTCGGCCGTCGTATCGGTGTAGCCTTGAGACGGCAACGTCAGCTGCATCGTGAGGAGATTTTCGGGATTGAACCCGAGGTCCACCGCCTGGAGCTTCGCGAGGCTGCGAATGAGCAATCCCGCGCCACTCAGCATGACGACGGCGAGTGCGACCTCGGTGATGACCAGCGTCCGGCGCGCGGCGCGCGAAGCGGTGTGGCCCGAGGTTCGTCCGGCCTCGCGCAACGACTCGGCCGATTCGCCGCCGCTGCCGTCGAAGGCGCGCGCCGCTGGAACGAGACCGAAGCAGATTCCCGTGAACAACGTCACGGCCGCCGTGAACAATGCGACTCGAAGGTCGACGCCGATCTGGTCGAGACGCGGGACGCCCGCCGGCGCGAGCGCGATCAGCGTTCGCGTTCCCAACCACGCGACGCCGATGCCGAGCAGTCCGCCGAGCAGAGCCAGCATCATGCTCTCGGTGAGCAGCTGCCGCACGACTCGGCTTCCCGACGCGCCGAGCGCGACACGAATGGCGAATTCCTTTCGCCGCGCCTCGCCGCGAACGAGCAGCAGGTTGGCGACGTTGACACACGCGATCAGCAGGATGAACCCGACCGCGCCGAGCAACGCGAGAAGGTACGGCTTCGTCTGGCCAAGGAGGTACTCGCGCATCGAAGTCAGGACGCCGACGAGCGGCTGATCGGGGGCGTAAGTCTCCGGAAAGTCATGGCGCCACCGCTGCTCGAGCGTGTGGACCTGAGCTCGCGCTTGCTCGATTGTGGCATTTGGCGCGAGCCGGCCGACGAGCCGCAGGTAGTGATTGTTGCGCGTCCAGAGGCTGTCGGGGTTCATGCGCCATCGACTCCAGAAGTTCGTCGCCGCGTTCGGGAAGTTGAAGCCGGGCGGCATGACGCCGATGACCGTGAGCTTCGCACCACTGATCTCGATCGTGCGGCCGATGACCCGGGAATCGCCCGCGAACTGCTGCTGCCACAGGGCGTGGCTGATGATGGTGATTCGAGCTTTCGAGAGTGGGGAGTACTCGTCCGGCGCGTACGTTCGGCCAAGAATCGGCTTGACCCCCAGGATGTCGAAAAAGTCGCGCGACACGCGCGTGCCGGTCGTTCGGACCGGTTCCATTCCGGCGGTGAGGGTCACCTCGCCCGAGTTGTACGCTGCGAGCTTGTCGAATGCGGTGACGCCGCGCTGATAGTCGACGAATTCGGGCTCGGAGACCGTCGAGTATGGATCCTGGTGCGCGAAGTCGACGATGCGCTCCACGTGCGCGAACGGGAGGGGCCGGAGCAGCACCGCGTTGACGACAGTGAAAATCGCGGCGTTTGCGCCGATGCCGAGCGCCAGTGTCATCAGCACCACCGCGGTGAATCCCGGCCGCTGCAGCATGCTCCGAAAGGCGTAGCGAATGTCCTGGCTCAAGACCGACATCGAATCCTCGCGTCGATGAAAGTTTCCTGGTGGGATGGCGGCCGCGCCGCCCCGGTTTCGCGGGCGAAACCGTTCGGCGCAGGCGCTGGCGATGAGGTCGGGCACAAGGCGGGTCCAGAGGCGAAACAGCCGGCGGCCCGCGCCATCGTTCGAGCGCACACGGTCGCGGTAAAACTCGACCATGTCCTCGCCGTATCGCTCGCGAAAGTCGGCCGGATAGAGTCGCAGCAGCAGGCGATACAGCGCTTCGCCGGCGCGCCGGTCCGAGGGAGGATGGGGCATCATCAGGCGGGCAGTGGGGAGATCACCCGGCGCTCTTCGCCGAGCCGGACGAGCTCACGCAGACGCTCGAGCTCAGCGGCGAGGACTCGTTTGCCGTTTGGCGTCAAACGATAGTAGCGGCGCCGTTCGTCGTCGCTCTCGGGCGACGGGCGCTTTCCCGACTCGTCGATGAGCCCCTCGTGCTCGAGGCGTCGGATGGTTCGATACAGGTTGCCGGCTTCGAGCTCGATCGAGCCGCGGGTGTGCTCGAGAATGTCCTGCCGAATGCCGTACCCGTGGCGCTCACCGGCGGACAGCATCGTCAGGACGAGAACCTCGACGGGTTTGAGCGGCAGCAGGGGATCGTCTGGTTTGGATTTTGGCATCGAACTCGCACGAAAGGTCGAAGGTCGAGGGCGACCGACTATATGCAAAACGACTATATGCCTTTGACACTTAGATGTCAAAGAGCGTTTGAATCGCGAGTTGTTAGCGTTTTGCGTTGAGCGCTTGGCGTTGAGTGTTCAACGGTTCTCTTGCCCTTTAGGATCCAACGGCTATTAATTCGACACGCGCGATCGTTGCCCGTTTACCCGTTCAACGTTCACCGTCCCATGGCCTTACACCGACAGACGACCGCGACCGGGGACTTCGCCGGCGTGCTGCCCGACGTCGCGGCGGCGGCGATCCGGTACCAAGTCCTGCACGCGATCGAGGCCGAGCATCTTGCCGCCATGGCGAAGCTGAACCTCGCCGTCGATTGGACGCCCGAGGTTCGCCAGACCGTATTTCACGCGGGGGACCATGTTCGGGCGGCTCAGGGCGCCCGCATTCGGCTTCGGGAGCTGGTGCGGGGGTTCGTCGTGGAGCGCCGATTGGCGCGTGAGCCTCTGTCGCGCGTGCTGCGGGAGACGAGGGCTTTGCTTCAATTGCTCGAGAGCTCAGGCAGTCTTCGCCAGGACGGGGGCTGGCTGCAGGCGGAGGTGCTGACGTGGGTGGTCGACGAATATGAAAACGCCGCGTGAATCACGCGGCGTTTTTTTCTCGTTCAGGAAAAGTCCATTAACGCCGGCGGGTGGGCATCGACGATTCGTCAGGATGGTACCGCGGCAATGGCGCTAGACGCGGGCGCGCCACTCGGCCGTCGCTTCGGGGACGAGCCGCGCCCCCCACTGCCCGACCTCGAGGATGTAGTAGTCGCGCCGGGTGGGGTCGCGGGGATCGACGACCTCGTAGTAGGTCAGCTGTGGTTCAACTTTGACCGTCAGCCCGTTGCACTCGCCGCCAATGCATTTCACCTGAATCATGATCGGATCCTCTCGGCGAGCCATGGGCTCGCCAGTTGTGCGGATCGCGGGACGCCCGTGAGAAATCGCGGACTGTTCGCGCACGCACGTTCTACCGTTTCCGCGATGCTGTCCGGCAGCCGAACGGCGCCGCGCGAATGTGCCTCGAGCACGAGCTGGAGGGCGCGCCGTTGGCGGTCGAACGCCGCGAGCAGCTGGGCGCCGCCGTCGGGGGACAGCAAAGCGCCGTGGACGAGTCGCTGGAGCGATTCGTGTTCGCCAAAGTCGGAGCTCGACGCACACATACACGCCTCGAGGTTCCAGCGTGCGCGGTGATCGTCGCAGAGTCCCGCGCGGCTATCGCGGGGAATGTCCTGGGTGCACGCCGCGCACACAGCGATATCGCGCAGCAAATCCGCACTCGGAACGAAGGACATCGGGTCTTCCTCTAGAACTTGTCTCAGGTCCGCCAACAGATCGGGATCGCGCGTCGTTGCGCACACCAGTTGAAGGCGACGCCGCGCGTTGGGTTCGATGCTCATCGTCCACCTCCACGCAGTCGATTTCGCCGTGGGCGACCGGGGCGTGGGGCGGCCAGGTTCCGGGAGCCTGGATTCACCGCCACACCCGGCCGCGCAGCAGGCCGACGACTTAGTCGCAAGTTGTTACTCGAGCAATACATGCCCGTCAGATTCGTGTCGCAACGTGATGTCGTACCGCTCAGCCCGAGGGTTGCCTTCACGTCATGACCATGCCGCAGTCGCCGAACGTACTCGAGACGCTGGACCGCCATTGGGCGGTCAAAGTCGTGTCGCCGGAGGACCGCGCCACCGCGATTCAATACGCGATGGGTGTTCTGTCGCGGCTGTGCGCCGGCGAGCCGCTCGACACGCTGCCCCCGCGGCCGGAGGTCGTGGTGCCGCTGGCCGGGGCTTACGTCATCGCCGCGAGCGAGTGGCTGGATTTCGACGGAGCCGCGGCGCCGTCGGCGGTTTTGTCCGGCGAGCAGGAGACGCGACGCACGGCGCACATGGAGGTCGGCGCGGATCGGGCGTTCATGCTCACGGCGGTGTTGCCCGTCGAGGTGGACGAACGCATCGCCGCGTTGTATCGCACGCTGCTCCTCGGCGGCCTCGCGCAGGTGGGCCAGAAGCAGACGGAGTTCCGCGCGTGGCTGCGCGCGCACCGGACGTTCCTCTTCCCCGCCGTCGAGGCGGAGAACCGCTGGGACATCGTCTTGCTGCGCCGTGTGGTCGAGCTGTGGACGGAGGTGCTGCGGGCCGCCGGGCCGTCCGGCCTCGAGCACGCGATGGAGCTCGTCGCGTCGATCCGCGAGGAGCGGCCGGTGCGCGAGCCCGCGTTCCTGGCGAGCGTCGATCCCGCTGATGAAACTCGAATGCGATTTTTCGCATTCACGCTCTTTCATCTGACCCAGGCCGCGACCGAGCTGCTGCTCTTCCGGCTGCACGGCGAGCCGGAGCGGATCGAGGCCCGTCTGTACAGCCATTTCACACTGGCTCGCGACGCGGCCGGCGGGGATCCGCGGCTCGACGCGAGCTTCGATTGGCTGTACGAGGCGTCGCGCCGCGTGGTCGCGCAGCGAACGTCCCAACTCGAGTTGTTGCCGGAGCCGAGTCGCTGATCGGTCGTCGCCCGATGAGCGTTTGCTCATCGCGGTGCCCGCCGCGCGGTGCCGACGAGCATGCGTCGGCCGGCGGGTGACTGCGCCACGACGGCGGCGACTCGCGTGTGGTGATGCGGCCGCAGCGGAAGGACGCGCGCGCCGGGCGCGGCATCCGGCTCGGCGATGTCGTCAGCGAGCGCGAACCACTCGACTCCGCCGTCGTCTCGCGTGCAACGCACGTAGTACGAGTCCGACGACCAGAACCCCTCCCATCGCTCCCCCTCCGTAAGGTCCGCCAAGAGCGCCGTGCGGGGCGCATCTTCGAGCGGCTCTTGTGGGCTGGCGCAGCTGACGAGATGCATGTGCGAGAGCGAATCGGTTTTCGATGCACAGCGATCGCACATCGGCGGCTTCGCCGTGGCGAGGGACGGGAACCTAGAAAACCCTAGTTCAAATAGCAATAGGTAAGTTTTCCATAAGTCGTTGTCAGTCTTGTGGATAGCGAATGTGGAGTACTGTCGACAACTCGCTAAGTCGCACTCCTGGCTCGGGTAAGGCCCCCGCGTGTTGTGTGGAAAACAACTGTGGACAGATGTGAACGAAATCACAAACACCCGCGCTTGGCTTGCGTCGCACAACACATGTCGAGCCCGCCGATTTTCACCACATTTTCACGCGCTTTTTCTGTACGATTTCGAGCTTTCGAATAACCGTTTTTCGACACCGCGTCGTGTCGATCATTTGTCGAGAACGGTTCGCTTTCCACAGTGCAATGTGGATGGACTGTTGATAGCATTGCTGTTGCATTCGCCTTGTCCGATGGCGTCGGCAAGGGGTCAGACTCCTACTCTGACTCTGACTTGGGCTCAGAGTAGGAGTCTGACCCCACTTGAACTTCGAACCGTCAGGAGCGGCATGCGACCGATTTGGTCAGGAGCGATCACGTTCGGGCTCGTCAACATTCCGGTGCGGCTGCAGTCCGCCGTCCAGTCCAAGGAGCGGGTCAGCTTCCGGATGTTGCACAAGAAGGATCTGTCGCCCATCAAGTACGAGCGGGTCTGCCAGAAAGAGGGCGAGCCCGTCGCATGGAAGGACATCGTCAAGGGTTACGAGTACTCGAAAGGCAAGTTCGTCGTGCTCGACGACGACGACTTCAAGGCGGCGGCCATCGAGTCGTCGAAGACGATCGAGATTCTCGACTTCGTGCAGGCCGACGACATCGATCCGCGCTACTTCGAGACGCCCTACTACATCCTGCCTTCCAAGGGCGGCGAAAAAGCCTACGCGCTGCTGCGCGAAGCGATCAGGAGCACCGGCACCGTCGGGATCGGCAAGATCACGATGCGCACCAACTCGCTCCATCTGGCCGGCATCAAGGTGATCGACGACGCGCTCGTCCTCGAGATCATGCGCTTCGCCGGCGAGGTCGTCGAGACCGGCGACTTCAGCTTTCCGTCGGACGACAAGATCCGTCCACAAGAGCTGCAGATGGCCGAGCAGCTCATCGCCAACCTCACGGGCGAGTTCGATCCGACGAAATACACCGACGACTACCACGACAACTTGATGAAAATCATCAAGGCGAAGATGAAGGGCAAAACCGTCGAGGTCGAAGAGCCCGAGGAGCGGGAGACGACACACGTCGTCGATCTCATGGCGCGTCTTCAGGAAAGTCTCGAGATGGGCAAGAAAAAGGGCGGCGCCAAGAAAGCGGCCAAATCGACCCGGCGGCGTAAGTCCGCATGACCGACATCTCCCCCATGCTCGCGACGCCCGGGACCGAGCTCCCGCGCGGCGAGGGCTGGGTGTTCGAGCCCAAGTATGACGGCATTCGCATTCTCGCATTTGCGGACCATGATCACGTGGCGCTGTTGAGCCGCAATGGTCTCGACAAGACGAGGCAGTTCCCCGAAGTCGCCGACGCGTTGCGGGCACAGTCGCGGCGCGCCATGCGGCCCTTCGTCGCCGACGGCGAGATCGTCGCGATGGACGGCGAGTCGCCGGCCCGCTTTCAGGCGTTGCAGAGTCGCATGCACGTCATGGATCAGCGCGCGATCGAGCAGCACCGCGAGGACAGCCCGGCCGCGCTGATTCTCTTCGACCTTCTCATGGACGGCATGACCTCGGTCGTCGGAGAATCGTGGCGCAGCCGCCGCAAGCGTCTGACGGATCTGCTCGCGGCTCGAGGGGATGACGGAACCCTTCGCCTCACCGACGTGAGCGAGGACGGCGAAGCCATGCTCCGCGAGGCTCGCCGGCGCGAGTGGGAGGGACTCATCGCGAAACGCGCCGACGCGCCCTACGAGGTGGGGAGACGGTCGCGCGCCTGGCTCAAGGTGAAGCTCGAGCGGCGCCAGGAGTTCGTCGTCGGCGGATGGACCGAGCCGCGCAACTCGCGAGCCCACATCGGCGCCATCCTGCTCGGCTACTACAGCGACGGCGCGTTCGTCTATGCCGGACACACCGGGACCGGATTCTCCAACGCGTCGCTCGCCGACATGTATCGCCGGCTGCGCGGCATCGAGCGGGCGACGTCGCCATTTGCGACGAGACCGAAAACGAACCAACCCGCGCATTGGACGGAGCCCAGCGTCGTCGTCGAGATCAAGTTCAACGAATGGACATCGGCGGGGATTCTTCGGCAGCCCGTTTTTCTCGGTGTTCGCGACGACAAGAATCCTCGCGAGGTGGTCAACGAGACCGCCGTCGCGGCGGAGGCGAAAAGCAGATCCTCCGGGCGTTCGAGCCACGAGGATGATACAACGGGCGAGGCTCGCGTTCGCGCGAACGGATCGCGCCGCGTCGCGGCTTCGGCCAAAACCGCGAAGCCGGCAAAAGCCGCAAAGTCGACGAAGGCAACGAAAGCACAGCCTGGTAAGGCCAAGGGCGCGCCCGGGCGACCGCGAGCCGCCCGCGACGCGGAGCGTGTCGCGCAACAGCTGCAGGAGATGGAGGACGACAACGGCGAAGGCACGTTGACTCTTCCGACCGGAACGCTCGACGTCTCGAATCTCGACAAGATCTTCTTTCCGAAAACGAAACACACCAAGGGCGACGTCATGCGCTTCTACGCGCGAATGTCGCCCTACCTGCTGCCGGCGATCGCCGGTCGCCCGCTGGTCATGAAGCGGTTCCCCAACGGCGTGACCGGCAAAGCGTTCTATCAACAGAAGGCGCCTGACGTTGCGCCGCCTCTGGTACGCATCGAGCCCGTGTCCGACGAAGGGTTGACGACGCAAAACCGGATCATCGGCGGGGACCTGGCGACGCTCCTCTATGTCGTGCAGCTCGGCGCCATATCCATCGACCCATGGCATTCACGGACGGAGTCGATACAATTCGCGGACTATGCGATCATCGATCTCGACCCGGGTCCACGCGCGACCTTCGAGCGCGTCATCGAGGTCGCGAGGGCGGTGAAGCTCTCACTCGATCGATTTGGACTACACGCCGTGCCCAAGACATCGGGCGCAAGCGGTCTGCATATCGTGCTGCCTCTCGGTCCGCATGTGCCGAACGACGGCGCGCGAATGATCGCGGAGCTCGTCGCGACCGACGTCGCCGAGCGATATCCGAAGATCGCCACGATCGAACGCGCGGTGAAAGCGAGGCCTCCCGCGTCCGTCTATGTGGACTTTCTGCAGAACATTCGCGGGAAAACCGTTGCCGGCGTGTACTCCGTGCGCGCGCAGCCGACGCCGACCGTGTCGACGCCGCTCGAGTGGAGCGAGATCGACGACGACCTCGATCCCGAGGACTTCACGATCGACAACGTCGCCGAGCGCGTACGGAAGGTTGGTGATCTCTGGGCCAAAGGGATGAAGAAGCCCAACTCGCTGAAGGGAGTCACCGGTGGTCGATAGTCGCGGCGAGCGGCGCCGCCGCGATGGCGGGGCCCTGGCCAAGTTTCTCCGCTACCTCGAGGAGATCGACCAGGCGGTCATGCGCCGCGAGTCGCTTCGGCTCACGTCGCTCTTACGGAAGCGAACGGCGATGCACATGCCGCGGGAGGTGCGTGAGGAGTTGCTGATGCTCTCACGCGCCTCGCGCGACAGCCTGCGCGCGCCGGTGCAGTTTCTTCGCTTTCAACATCGTATGACGCAGCTCGCGGCTGGCGGGGAAGGATTGCTCAGTGCCCAGACCGAGCTGCGCCTGGATCCACCCGCGAGTGCCGGCGAGATCCGGCGGCGAGACCGCGACGACCGGCGCGCCGCGTCGGATCCGATCGGATCGAGTCGAGATGCCCCGGACGACACGGAATCCTGATCTTTGCGGCCGAGCGGACCACGGTTTGCGTCTGCCCGGGTGACGCGCAACCACACTTTCACCGGAGAACGCAATGGCGCTCAGCAGCGGCGGCGGTGGCGATCAATTCGATCCATCCTCGCGGGGTCGGCGGTCGACGGCGGCGTCCAGACGTGTTTCCGGTTCGCGCACCCGGGCATCGGGCGATGACGCGCTGCGCCTCGCCGTGCAGACCTTGAGCGCCGAAATCAGTTGGTTCTTTGCGAACGACGCTCAGGGCCGCGGCGTCGCGGCGGCCGCTATTGATCCGACGACGCGTCGACCGAGATCTTGAGGTTTTCGTTCAGCGTCGCGTCGCCCGTGATGATCGAACGCCAGGACACCTCGGGGCCGTTGCGACGCCCTTTTTCGGTGACTTTGATGCCCTCGGGCGAGATCGCGATCGTGTAGGCTTTTCCGTCGATCTCGAGCTCCCGCTTGATCGTCTTGTCGAGCTTAGCTGTCATAGTTTCCTCAGGTCGTAGGGCGACAGTGTGCAAGCTATCACCGCCCCCCTCGAAGCTCCATGTAGACCGAAGTCGGGGGATCGGTGCTGAAACCGTAGCGCTCGTATAAGGCACGGGCGTCTCGTGTAAAAAGCGCGATACGTCGGAGTCCCTGGAGATCCGGGTGCCCGAGAATCGCCTCGACCATCCATGACCCGATGCCCCTGCCACGGGCGTCGTCCGCGACGATCACATCCGTGAGATAGGCATACGTCGCAAGGTCGGTGACCGCGCGGGCAAAGGCCACTTGGCGCTCGCGATCGTAAACGCCGATGCATACCGAATTCGCGATTGCCCGCTCGAGCACGACCGCCGTCATTGCACCGCCCCAGTGCGAGCCGCGCAGCAGCTCCAACATCGCCGCCTGATCGATTCGCGAGCGGTCCGTCGTGAGGAGCAACTCGCCGCGACGCTGCTCGAACAGACGATCGTTCATTGTCGGCTCGTGAAGATCACGGTTCCGACGAATCCTCCGAATCCTGGTCCCACTCCCGCTCCGAATCCTCCTCGACGTCCCCCGGCAACAGCTCGCGTGCTCGCTCCAGCGCGCTCTCGGGAACCATCACGTCCGCGCCCTCGGTGATCGGCCCCTGAAACCCGCTGCCCCACATCCCGACCTGGTAGCCGCGCACGAGAACTGGAATCCCCTCCAGCTCCATGGTCGCGCGAATCGTGTCCGCCTCGAGGCCGGTATACACCGTCGTCAGCTTTGCCCAGCGGTCGCTCATAAGGCCTTCGACCCAAGCGTCCGTCGCACCAGCACCTGCTCGATGCCGCTCACGACAGAATTCGTTATGGAATACAGCGCAACAGCGGGAGACAGGTGCGAGAGAATCAGAAAGGCCAGCGCGCTCGAGACGATGACAGGCATCCACCGCGACAGCTGCGGGCCGTCGCCCGCGGTGACGGACAGCGACGCGATGCACGCGGCGATCAACGCCGCAAGCGTCGCAAGGCCGCGGTCCGGCGTCACGAGGTTCGCCATCCAAAGAAATCCGCCCGAGACGCCCTTGCCGATCGCGGAGTAGACCGCGGCGGCGGGTGGCCACTGCACCAACCCGTCGATGACGGAGCGACGATCGAACAGCGTGAGTCCGTGTTTGGCGTAGAGCTTCTGTGTTTCGGCCATGGCCTTCGCGGGATCGCCGGCGTGTCGCGCATTCAGCGCGGCAATCGCGGGTTGTAGGACTCTCATGTGGCGTTCGCGAACCAGCCGCCGGCGCGTCGCCGGCACGGTGAGCGGCAGCATCATGACGCGCAGCGCGACGGAAGCCGCGATGATCGCGCCCCCGAAACTTCCACCCAACGACTGCGCGAGCACCAATAAGCCCGCGTGCAGCAGATCGCCCGGATTTACGAATGACACGGTCCCCTCACGATAAAGGAATGGATCGGGCTTGCACCTGTTCCGCCGTCAAGCCGAAAATCGGCGGCGTCGCCACACCGCGCAGACCAAGAATGAAATACAGCTGTCCGCGATGATGCGCCTCGTGCTCGATCATGGCACGCAGCCATTTGCCGACGGTGATGGGCGTGCCGGCGGGAGTTTCGCACTTTTCCGCGAGCCGCGCATCGGTGAGCTCGGCGAACAGCGCGCGCGATTCGCGATGCAGGCGGTCGTAGTAGTCGCGCGTGCCGGCCAGATCGCCGGACAGCTCGGGCGCGTTGCCGCTGTATCGCGACGGACGGCCATGCACCGTCTCCGCGTACATGTATCGCTCGATGCCGGCGAGGTGCCGGATGAGCTCACCCGGGGTGAAGCGCCCCGGCGCGGCGTGCCACTCGAGATCGTCCGGCGTCACGCGCTCGACGATCCGGCGAGTCCGTTCGTGAAAACGATCGAGATAGTCCAGAAAGGGGGCAACTCGCGTGATCTCCATTCGAGTTTCCTCAATGCAGCTTGAGCGTCAAGACGGCGTTCGACACGGCAAATCCATGCCGTTCGTACAACGGCCGGCTGCGAGCGCTCGGCCACAGAAAAACTGTATCGGCGCGCAAGCGGCGACATTCGTCGAGCACCGCGCCGAGCAGCGCGGAGCCGGCCCCGCCATTCCGGTACTCCGGCGCGACATAGAAGTTGCTGATGTACGCATGCAGCTCCGGCTCGGCCGTGGGATTGGGGAGCTTTTCGATGGCCTGGAGCCATACGTTGCCGGCTACCTCGTTGTTCCTGACGAGCACCCACACACGCCACGAGGATTGCGGTCCCAGGCGATCGCGCATCCATGCCGCGCAACGCGCAAGGAACTCCCCTTCGGTTTCGACATTTGGCGCCCGCGGCCCGCGGAAATCGAGGCGGAGGCGCGCCAGGGCGCCCGCGTCTTCCGGCGCGGCTCGACGCACTCCGTCTGTCGCCTGTGAGCTCACCACGCCCGCGGCCTCGGGCCGGCGCAGCCCTCGCGCGTTGGATGAACGGCGGTAACATTGGTGGTGTATGTAAGCACAATCAACATGGGGACGGATAGCTGATGTCACTCCGCAGACACGCGACACGCGTCGGCCTGCTCGCCGGCGCGTGCTGCGCTTTGAGCCTAACACCCGCCGCGGCGCAGCGGCGAACCGGGCAAGCGACGGGTACGCCATCGCTCATCGTCTTCATAACGGTCGATCAGATGCGGTCCGATTACTTCCCGCGCTTTGCTTCGCAACTCACCGGGGGGTTGGGACGCCTGTACAAAGGTGGCGCGTTCTTCAGCAACGCGCACCATGACCACGCGATCACCGAGACGGCGCCCGGGCATTCGGTGACGATGTCGGGACGATTTCCGGCTCACACGGGCATCGTCGCGAACATCTACGGCGTGGAAGATCGCCAGGCACCCATGGTTGGCGGCGGCGGCCCGGGCGCGTCGCCGTTCCGGTTTCGCGGGTCGACGTTGATCGACTGGCTGCGCGACAAGGATCCAAGGTCGCGGGCCCTCTCGGTCTCGCGCAAAGATCGCGGTGCCATTCTTCCGATGGGACGCGCGCATCAGAGCGTGTTCTGGTATGCCTCCGACGGCCGTTTTTCGACGAGCACGTATTACGCGGACACGCTGCCGACGTGGGCGCAGCAATTCAACGCGAAGAAGATTCCGCAGACGTATGCGGGGAAATGGTGGACGCTGCTTCGGCCGGCTGCCGACTATCCCGAGCCCGACAGCGTTCTGTACGAGGCGGGAGGCGGCGACGTGTTGTTCCCGCATCCGTTCCCGACCGACCCGGCGCAAACGGCGCGGATTCTCGCCAACTATCCGGTGATGGACTCGCTGACCGCACAGTTCGCGCTCGCCGGCCTAAACGGCCTGGGCATCGGCCGCGGACCACAGACCGACATTCTCGCGGTCTCCTTTTCGACGACGGATGCGGTCGGCCACAAGTTCGGCCCGGACTCTCGGGAGCTGCACGACCAGATCCTTCGCCTCGACAAATACCTCGGGATCTTCATCGATTCATTATATAAGATCCGTGATTCATCGCGCGTGGTGTTCGCCCTCACCGCCGATCACGGCGTGGCGCCCTTCCCCGAGGTGCGGGCAGAGCGCGAACACGTGCCGGTCGAGCGCGCGGACGTCGGGCCGGTCATACGCCAGGCGCGGGCGAGGCTCAACGCGGCGGGCGCAGACACCATGGCGGTCACCATCGAAGAAGGAATGGTGAGCCTGAATCACGCCGCGTTGGAGCGTGCCAATCTCAAGCCGAGCGACGTGCTCGCGGGCGTGATGGCGGATCTGAAAAAAGTGACCGGAGTGGCGCGGGTCGATCTGGTGCGCGACCTCGCACGCGCCGACACGACCCGTGACGCCGTTGCGCGTCGATGGTTGCACATGCTGCCGGCCGATGACCCGGCCGAAGCCGTCTTCTCGCTCAAGCCGTATGCCTACTACGAGAACGTAGACATGGCGACGCATGGTACGCCCAACGACTACGACTCACACGTTCCGGTGTTGTTTTACGGCCCGTGGTTCGTGCCCGGCAAGTATGCGCAGCCGGCGCTGGTAGCCGACATGGCGCCGACGCTTGCCGCGATCGCCGAGGTCGTGCCGATCGAGCGCGTCGATGGACGCGTTCGCACGGAGGCGATCAAGAAAGACTGACGGCGCGAGCAGCAGCCCCGGCGCTAGGTAGTCTCGCGATCGCGGCGGGCGAGCACTCGCTTGCCGCGAATCGTCGTGCCCCGGAGCGCCCGAATGATTCCCTCCGCCGCATCGTCCGGCACCTCGACGAGCGAAAAGCGGTCGGCAATCTCGATCGCGCCGATGTCGCGCGAGTCGATGCCCGCTTCATTCGCGATTGCGCCGACGAGATCGCCGGGCCGCACACCGGCTTTGCGTCCGAGCGGAACGTACAGGCGCGTGACGTCGCGATCGACACGAGCCGCGCGCGACGCCCGAGCCGGTCGCTCCCGTTGAGGCTCGCGACTGCGCTCCTGACCGCGCTCTCTCGACCGCTTGCTCTCGTGTGTCCTCGGCAGCGCGGCGTTCGGGATCTCCTCTTCCTCGTCTTCGCCAGCGTCCCCGGCCTCGTCCGCCAGCTTGATGGCCGCCGCGGCGATGTCGACGACGTCGTATTCGTCGGCCAATGACTCGATGACGACGCGATAGGAGTCCAGCGCTCCACCGGCCAGCGTCTCTTCGAGCGCGCCGCGAGTCAGCTCGAGGCGCCTCGCGCGAAGGTCGTGAATCGTCGGAACCGATTCGATCGCGATCTTTCGTCTCGTCAAATGCTCGATGTTCCGCAACAGCCGGTGCTCGCGCGCCTCGGCGAGCGTGATCGCGACCCCCTCGCGCCCGGCGCGGCCTGTACGACCGACGCGGTGGACGTACGCGTCGGGCGACGACGGGACATCGAAGTTGACGACGTGCGACACGTGCTCGATGTCCAGGCCGCGAGCCGCGACATCCGTCGCGACGAGCAACTCCGATTGGCCCTCGCGGAAGCGGCGCATGACGCGATCGCGTTGCTCTTGCGACAATCCGCCGTGCAGCGCTTCGGCGCGGTAGCCGCGGCCGCCGAGGGTCTCCGTGAGCTCGTCGACCTCGGTCCGCGTTCGGCAAAAAACAATCGCGGACGTCGGCGATTCCATGTCCAGGACGCGTGCGAGCGCCGCGACCTTGTGCCGCCGCTGTACGACGAACGCGACCTCGCGCAGCCGCGGCGTTTCTCCGGGGGCAACGATCTCGCGCGCGATCGTAACGAGGACGGGCTCGTCGAGGTGGCGATTGGCGATAGCGCGAATCGTCGCCGGCATCGTCGCGGAGAACAGCGCCGTTTGACGCACCTCCGGAACCGATTCGAGGATGGCCTCGAGATCTTCGGCGAAGCCCATGTCGAGCATCTCGTCGGCCTCGTCGAGAACGACCATCTGGACGCCGTCGAGCGACAGCGTACGGCGCCGGATGTGGTCCAGCGCGCGCCCCGGCGTCGCGACGACGACATCGACGCCGCGCTTGAGCGCGCGCAGCTGCTGTTGCATTGCCTGTCCGCCGTAGATCGGAAGCACGCGGACGCCTAGCTGTTTGCCGTAGCGATGCACGGCTTCGGCAACCTGCATCGCCAACTCGCGAGTGGGAACGAGAATCAAACCGCGAACGGCGCGGTCCTCGTCGTCGGAAATGCCGCGCGCGACCCGGTGCAGGAGCGGAAGGGCGAACGCCGCCGTTTTGCCGGTTCCCGTCGCCGCCTGGCCGAGGACGTCCTTGCCGGCGATCAGCGGCGGAATCGCCTCGCGCTGAATGTCGGTGGGCTCCTCATAGCCGAGTGCGGACACCGCCGAGACGAGCGCCGGGTCCAGGCCGAGGGAAGCGAACTCCGAGATATCTGGGGAAGAATCTGACATCGTCATTGCTGTTGATCTTCACAAAGCTCAATGGATCTTAGCATGTCCGACCAAACTGAGCGGGCGTAAATGCGTCCATGTCTTGCATTAGCAGATGGATGTAGCCCATTCCGAGGAATTGTCGAAATGCGAATTCAGTTTGCTTTTGGTGCAGTCTTGGCGCTCGGCGCACTCGCGATGCCGCTCCGCGCGCAGGATACGAAGCCCGGCGGCCTCAACAAGATCGCACACAACATCAGCAGCACGGTCAAGAAGGCGGGTCGCGACACGAAAGCCGAAGTCCACCGCGACGCGAGCAAGACACACAACGTGCTGACGAAGGCGGGGAACGACACGAAGGCCGAGCTCAAGCGCGAGACCGGCGTGACGTCACAGTCGCCGGACGCCGAGCACAAACCAGGCGGCGTCAACAAGCTGGCTCGCGACGTCAGCCATGCGAGCAAGAAGACGGGGTCAAAGGCCAAGCACGGTTTGAAAAAGGCCGGCAGCGATACGCACAAGGAGTTGACCAAAACAGGCAAGGAGACCAAAGCCGCAGTGAAGAATCCGTAGCGCTGGAAACATTAGCGGTTGCGGAAGTCATGGCCGGGTGACAGACTCCATTTGAAGTTGTCGAGGAGACGGTCTGTCACCCACGCCGCAAGACACGACTCCGGTCTGCACGCATGACCGCCGACCAGGAACAACGGTGTGCCTGCGCTGTCGGCACGCGGCGAGAGCAGCAGCACGAGCGCGCTTCCACCGGTTGGTGCTTCGCAGCACAGCCGCGGCGATCGTGGTCACGATCGTTGTCGGCGCCGCCGGCTCAGTAGTGCTGCGCATTCGCTCCGACGCGCCCCGGGCGGCTCAGACAACAACCGAATCACGAGCCAAAACACCGGTGACGCCTGCCGTCGCCGCGCGGCCGACGACGGATTCGGCGATGGGCACGCTGGCCGCGGTGGTTGCGACATCGCCGCCGCGCGCCGCCGATTCGATCGAAACGTTCGCGAAGCCGGTGGCGGCCCGCTCGATCCCGCCCTTCGATCCGCTGGTTCCACTGGGAGAGTCGGCGCTATTGAACGACGTGACCGCGACGCGCAGCGATAGCGACGTCGTGGTCTCGTTCGATCTGCCGCTGCGGCGCACGCGGCGGCCGGCAAAGTTCGAGGAGATCGTTCGCGAAACACTGGGCGGCGTCTACGGCACACCCGGCGTCGAGGCGCTTGATCGCATTCCAACCGGCGACATCGCCAGCCAGGGCGACCTCCTCACGGTGCTGCCCCAGCGCGGTGCGGCCATTCCGGTGCGGCCCGGCTGGGCCATCCGCGTCTACCCCGTTCTGCGCGACGGCCGCGATGGTCCTCTCGTCGTGCGTTATCGAGCGGTTCTCGTCCCGGCGACGGAGTAGCTGATCAGGTTCACGAACAAGCGAAGTGCGCCGGGCACGCCGGCGGTAATCTGCTGTGGCAGCGTGAGGGTCGTGTAGATGTAGGCTCCCTTGCCCGCCGGCGCGACGAGCAGAGAATTCTCATTGGGCTTCTCGTCCTCGTCGTGCGTCTCGAGGATTCTCGTATAACGCGCGTCGACCTTCGACGGGACGTACACCGCGCGCTCGCCGAGCCACGCTTGCCAATCTCGATCACGGATCGCGTTCGGCGACGTGAGCAGGCGGGATGCGGGCGCCAGCACCGTGATGGGGGCGTTCGGCGTCGTCACGTGCTCGGCGATCGGGCGGCCCACGGCAATCGGATACGGGAGCGCGCTGGAGGGCATTGCGGTCTGCTGAAGGATGACGACGGTCCCGCCCTTCCGGGCGAACTCGCGGAGCCGGCCGCTTTGTGTCAGCAGCTGTGGAAATCCGTCGTAGACGCCGGGCCCGATCACCACGCTGGTGACGTGGCTGAGATCGATGGCGGGCAGCTGATCCGGCGTGAGAACGGCCGTCGCAATGCCAATTTGCTGCAATGCGGGTCCAACGCCGTCCGGCACACCTTCGACGTATACCACTTGCAGCGACGACGGCGCCGTCACGTCGACTGAATGCAGGTAGACCCCAGACGTGCGGTACGCGCGGATCGGGCGCAGATACGGGTATTGAACGGTCTGAAATCCGCTCGTGAAACGACCGCCGCCGCGCGAGTTCGCGATCGCTCCGAGGGCGACGCGCCCCGTGTCGAGCTTTCCATTCAACGGCAGGAAGACCTCGCGTTGCTCTCGCGCCTCGAGCTGGATGATATCGGGAATCGAATCGACGCGGACACCTTTCGGGGCGACGACGTTGAGCTTGAGCTCCTGCGGCCGCTCGGAGAACGACTTGATCGACAGCCGCAGCGGGCGGTTGATCGGCTTGTTGGCGATCACCCACTCGAGGTTTTGCTCGAACGCCAAGGTGATCGCCGGCGCGCCCGACACGGGCCGATCCTGCGCGCCGACGACGGCGTCCGAGTAGCGATAGATCACCGGGCCAAGGCTTCGTCTGATCGTCGCGCCTTCAATCGAGAGCGTGACCGTCACGTCGCTCTCCCGCCGCATCTCCTCGGGGATCGCGACGCCTGGCCGCGCCAGCTGGAGCGGCAGCGCCGCGCCTCGTTCCACGCCGTCGATCGAGCCGACGCCGTGCTCGAACATATTGTGGACACGGCGCGCGATCCACCACGGATGAGAGTTTACTAATCCGGTCACCATGCGGTAGTCCCGCGCCACGCTGTCCGGCGGCACGACGATGGGCGCCGCGCTTCGCGGCACCGCGCCCTGCATCGAAACGTCGAGCAACGTCACCGGACTCCGGCCGTGGTTGTACACGGTGAGCGTCACCGGAATCGTGTCCGCGTCGGCGAACAGGTCCCGATCGGCTCTCGCCTCGAAGGTGATACCCGACGCGAGCAGCAACGCCTCGTCGATGCGTCGCTGCAGCACGTCGATCGATGCGTCGAGGTCGACGTCGTGGCGATCGCATTCAAGCCGCGGCGACGTCGGCATCACGGCCTCCGGCGACGGGTGGCCGCACCATCGTGCGGCCCGCCGCACGACCGACGCGGCCTGGGACGCGCGCGCCAGATGCGGAACGATGCCCTCGGCATGGCGCAGGTTCAAAGCGTCTCTCGCCGAGTCCGCGGAGGCGACGATTCGCGCCAGCGCGGCATTGATCTCCGGCGCGCCTTCGACGTCGAGCCGCGCCATGCTCGTGTCGATGCCGTCGAACAGAGATCTCTCATTCTCGGCCGGCGTGCTGTCGTTCACTCGCGACGCCGATCGCCGAAGTTGAACGCTGTTGATCGTGCGCAGCGACGATCCCAGCAGACCGTACGAGCGCAGCTGCGCACGGCTATCGACGGCGATGTCGGCGAAGGTGCGTCCCGACACCGGGTCGAACTCCGTGAGGTCGAGCGTCAGACCGCGCCCGTGACGATAGAGCTTCGCCGGTTCCCACGCCGGGCCGTATCGCGCGATGGGAAAACGAGCGGTGTCGGCCGCGGCGTCGTACGCCTCGCGCGCGAGCGGGCCGAGCGCCTGGTGTTGTCCGTTGCCGTCGCGCACGCTGTCGCCGAAGACCACGACGATGACGTGCGGCCGAAAGGATCGGATGACCGTCACGATGTCGCCGACGACATCCTCGCGCGTCCAGCGTTTGATCGCGTCGGCGGCATTCTTCGCGATGCCAAAGTCGTAGGCACTCGTGAAGTACTGCCGCCCGCCGTCGATGCGGCGTGCCGCGAGAAGCTCCTGTGTTCGCACCGCCCCGAGCACGGCGCCGGTCTCACCGCCCGCGAAGTTCTGAGCGGACTCGCCGCGCGTGATCGACAGGTACGCGGATTCGATCGAGCGTGCCCGGGACAGCCATGTCATCAGCTGCGCATCGCCGTCGTCGGGATGCATGCCGACGACGAGCACGCGAGACGTCACGGTCAACCCGGAGACGAGTTGGTTCAATCGGGCAGCACCGTGCTCCTGGGCGACGAGCGGGGCGGCGGCGGCAAGACCCAGCGCAATGGCAACGAATTGTCGGATCATGAAAGGCCTGGAGATCAACTACTATGATGATAGTTGATCGGACGTCGTCGGCGCAATATCAGGGTGGCACGGCGAGGATGACGCTGGTTTTGCGAGACGGTCATCCTCTGGCCATCAAGCCGGAGGATCTGCCGTGTCGACTTTCGACGCGCGAGCCCACCAGGCGCCGTCGACCACCGACCACAGATTGATCAACAAGGCACCCAGCATCCACCACTGCCCGCCGAATCGATACGCGCCGACCACATAGCCGACGGTCGAGAGGAAATGGAGTCCCGCTGTTCCGCGGCGGCGTTGGAACCATTGCCCCAGCCCCGGTACGAGGGCGCTCGCGTAGGCAACTTGCGCGAGGCTCGGCTCGCGCGGTGCCGGACGCGAGGCGACGGGTGTCCTCAGTGGGAGCATCACCATGCGACGACGCCCGTCATCCGGTCGAGGAGCGACCGCGCGTCGGCGTCGACCACGAGATGGTCGCGCTGCGCCGGACGGATGAACCCTTGCTGACAGGCATGATCGAGAAATTGCACAAGTGGGCCATAATACCCATCGACGTTGAGAACGCCGTAAGGTTTCGTGTGTAGTCCGAGTTGTCCCCAAGTCCAGATCTCGAACAGTTCCTCGAGCGTGCCGATGCCTCCCGGCAATGCGACGAAGGCGTCGGCAAGCTCGGCCATGGTGGCTTTGCGCTCGTGCATCGTGGCGACAACCCGCAGCTCCGTGAGTCCGCGGTGGGCTATCTCCCGATCGACGAGTGCTCCTGGAATCACACCAATCACCTGCCCGCCGGCTTCGAGGGCGGAATCGGCGAGGACGCCCATCAGCCCCACGCTCGCACCTCCGTACACGATCCGAATGCCTCGCCGGACCACCTCGCGGGCGAAGCCACGAACGGATGTGTCAAAGATCGAAGACCGGCCGATCGACGAGCCGCAGAAAACGCAGAGCGATGTAATGGATGACAAATTGCGGTCAGCAAGAGGGAATCAGGCAACGATAATGCGTCCGGCCAGCCAACCTTCAGGCCAGGCTAGGCGTAGTCCATCATATTGCGTCTCATCTTTTTTGCCCCGGCGTCTTGAGTCATGGCCAAACCGACGGCACAACCATCGCAGCCATATAGCGCACCCCTCACCCTTCCTCCAACCCAACGTTTTCTCCCGCTCTTGTTGGTGCTGTTCGTCGGAAGCGGCTGTGCGGCACTGATCTACGAGATCGTTTGGTTCCAGCTGATCCAGCTGGTCATCGGCTCCTCCGCGGTGTCGCTGGGTGTGCTGCTGGGCACATTCATGGGCGGAATGTGCCTCGGCAGCCTGCTGTTGCCGAGGTTCGTGTCGACGGAGCAACACCCCCTGCGAGTGTACGCGTTCCTCGAGGGCGGAATCGCGGTTCTTGGACTGCTCGTTCTGGTCACCGTTCCCCTCGTCGGCAGTGTTTACACGGCGCTCCCCGTGCACGGACTCGCGGGGGTCGTGCTGCGAGGACTGGTATGCGCCGTCTGTCTGCTGCTGCCGACCCTGCTGATGGGCGCAACGCTCCCTGCCATCGCTCGCTGGGTCGAGACGACGCCCGCGGGCGTCGCCTGGCTTGGCTTCTTCTACGGAAGCAATATCGCCGGCGCGGTGTTCGGCTGTCTTCTCGCCGGCTTCTATCTGCTGCGCGAGTTCGATATGAAGACGGCGACCTTCGTTGCCGTGGGAATCAACATCGGTGTGGCGGCGATCGGTCTGTCGCTGGCCCGACGCGCGCCGCATCGGCCGGCCGTTCCGCCGGCGCGCG
>JADMIO011319554.1_pt1 | contig 28786 bp, 28 predicted proteins | sample 8958161 | NCBI WGS metagenome assembly JADMIO01 (sample SAMN16585339, study PRJNA669376) | soil metagenome | isolation source: Crop rotation soil | place: USA: Cullars Rotation, Alabama | collected 2011 | reverse complement strand
GCCGCGACTTCAAGTCACGTGAATTCCAAGCTTCGGATCCCACTGTGCTGGAAAGGGTGAAGACCGCGTTTGCCGACGACGAGCTGCGGAAGCATGTGTGGCTGACCCCGGCGAATTCGATTAACGTCGGGCGGCTGCTGCCGCAGGTGTTCTATTACTTCCAGTTGCTCCGACTCAAAACCCCTCTGGTGTCGGTGCCCAGCGGGAACTTCGGCAACCTGACTGCCGGGCTGATCGCCAAGCGGCTCGGTGTGCCGGTCCGCCGCTTCGTGGCCGCCACCAACCTGAACGACGCCGTCCCGAAGTACTTGATGTCGGGCCACTACAAGCCACAGCCCTCGGTGCGGACGATTGCGAATGCGATGGACGTTGGTGCGCCGAGCAATTTCGAACGCATCCAGTGGTTGTACGGCAACGACTACGAGGCGATTCGCCGCGACATGGAAGGCGCGGTCTTCGACGACCGGACGGTGCGCCGGGCGATCGCCGACGTCTATCGGCAGCATGGCTACCTGATGGATCCGCACGGGGCGATCGGCTGGCTGGCGCTGAACGAGGTCCTGGCGACACAGCCGGGGGACGTGCAGGGCGTGTTCCTCGCCACCGCGCATCCGGCCAAATTTCGCGAGGTCGTCGAACCCGTCATCGGCGAACGTGTGGAGCTCCCGCCGGCGCTCCAGGAGGCGATTGCCCGGCCACGCCATGCGACCCGGTTGTCGGCCGACTACGCGGAACTGAATGCCCTCCTTCGGCAATAGCGCTGTAGGCCGGGGCTTTAGCCCCGGCGGCCGGGGCTCTGTAGGCCGGGGCTTTAGCCCCGGCGGCCGGGGCTTCAGCCCCGGCATCACCGCCCTAATCTTTTCAATCCTCGCGACCACCGCCTGCTCCAATCACGCGCTGGCCGCCGTCGATGCCCAGCGGCTCATCGAGGCGAGCCCCCGGTTCACCGAGCCCAACGTCCTGCGCGTGCGTTCGCGCTATTGCTCGACCGTTGACGCGCCATCCGACAATCCCGGCGCCGGCCTCAGCCGGCTGAAGGCGCTCGAGAGTGCGGGCGCGATTCGACTCGAGCATCGCGCCGCCGGTCCCGGCGAATGCGCCTCGACGCCTGGTCCGATGCGCGAGTGGCTGATCCTGTCGCTGACCGACACCGGCAACAACTTCCACCCACGCGCGCTGCCAGACACGGGTGGCTGGGAGTTCATGCTGGCCAGGCGCCGGTTCATCGCGCTCCAGGAGCTCACGCTGAACAACCCCGACGAGCCGACGATCGCCCGCGCCCTGTATCGCTGGGCGTGGCGCTCGGAACTGCTCGGCCAGTTGATGCAGGTCTCCGAGGATCCGGTCAGCGCCCAGGCCACCTTCTTCCGGCGCGACAACCAGTGGGAGCTCCGCGACGTGGGGTTCTAAACGCCAGAGAGTTCTTCGAAGTACCATAAACAGATGCCTTCAGTGGAAACCTTCCGGCCCGAGAAGGGCCGAGTCGTCACCCGCAGCGACGTGCCGTCGCGCTACAAATGGGATCTCACCGCGATCTGCCGCAGCGCCGATGAATGGCAGGCCGCCTTTCGCGAGCTGGATGCGTCGATCGACGCGTTCAGGCAGTTCCAGGGCACGCTGGGCCAGGGCGCCAGCCGGCTGCTCGAGGCGTTCAAGGCGATGGACGCGATGGGCGCGCTCAGCTATCGCGTCTGGTACTACGCCTCGCTCCAGTACGACGAGGACCAGCGGAACAACGAGCACAACGCCCGCCGCCAGCAGGTGCAGATTCTCTTTGCGCGACAGCAGCAGGCGAGCTCGTGGTTCAACCCCGAGCTGCTGACGATCCCGCTCGAGACGATCCGCCAGTGGATGGACGCCAGCGCCGAGCTCGCGGTCTATCGCTTCGCGATCGAGAGCCTGTTCCACGAGCAGGAGCACGTGCTCGACGAGGCCGGGGAGCGGTTGCTCTCGTTTGCCGGCCGGTTCAACAGCGTTCCCTACGACAGCTACGCCGCGTTGACCACCGCCGACATGAAATTCCCGTCGATCACGCTGGCCAGCGGCGACGAGACGGTGCTGACCTACGGCCAGTACCGCGCCCTGCTCGAAACCAACCGCAATCAGGACGACCGTGCTGCCGCGTATCGTGCGTTCCACACGACCTACGCCGCTAACCAGAACACCTACGCGTCGCTCTACAACGGCGTGCTGCAGCGCGACTGGTTTCACGCGCGCGCCCGCGGCTACGCGTCGACGCTGGATGGCGCGCTGCACGGCAACAACATCCCGACCTCGGTTGTCGAGAACCTGATCCAGGTGACGCGGCAGGGCGTCGATCCGCTGCGCCGCTATCACCGACTGCGCCGCCAGGTGCTCGGGCTGCAGCAGTACAAGCTGTTCGACGTGTTCGTCCCGCTGGTCGAGCACGACGCGCGCTATTCGTACGACGAGGTTGGCGACTGGATCGTCGAGTCGGTGGCGCCGCTCGGCCGCGACTACCAGCAGCACGTCCGCTCGGCCTTCGAGGGCGGCTGGATCGACGTCTACGAGAACGCCGGCAAGCGCAGCGGCGCCTACTCGGCGCCCGTGTACGGCTCGCATCCGTACATGCTCCTCAACTACAACGAGACCCTCGACGCCGTGTTCACGCTCGCGCACGAGATGGGGCACTCGATTCACACGATGCTGTCGCACCAGGCGCAGCCGTTCGTCTACGCCGGCTACACGATCTTCGTGGCCGAAGTGCCGTCGACGCTGAGCGAGGCGCTGTTCCTGGATTTCATGCTGCAGCGGGCCAAAACGCGCGAGGAGCGCGCCGTGCTGCTCCAGCACGCGATCGACAGCATCACCAGCACGTTCTATACGCAGGTGCTGTTCGCCGATTTCGAGCTGCAGGCCCATCGCCTGGTGGAGCAGGACCAGCCGATCACCGCCGACGTGTTGAACGGCATCTACGCCGGGCTGCTGCGCGATTACTACGGCGACGTGATCGACGAAGAGGAGCTGTCGCGCGTGACCTGGTCGCGTATCCCGCACTTCTTCAGCACGCCCTACTACGTCTATCAATACGCCACCTGCTTCGCGTCCACCGCCCGGCTGATGCAGGACCTGAGGTCCACCGATCGCGCCACGCGAAGCGGGGGAGTGGAGCGCTACCTGTCGCTGCTGAAGGCCGGCGGCAGCGACTACCCGATGAACCTGCTGGCCAGGGCCGGCGTGGATCTCAGTCAGCCAGACACCGTTCGTGCCGTGTCGACCGAACTGGACATGCTGGTAAGCCGCCTCGAACAGGAGCTCGCGAGATAGTGGGCCGGAGGCTGGGGGCTGGGGGTCGGGGGCTGGGGGCTGGGGGACGTAGCGCGGACCTTGTTAGGTCCGCGAAAAATGCACGCGCAGTGCAGCGCTGGGGCAATATCGCGTCCGCCGACTTTAGCAGCGGCGGAGGCATTCACGTCGCGAGCCTCCGACTTCGGCGCCGGACTCGCTGCGCGCGCCGCCGCGGTGCCGCGTGGCGCCCGCGGATGCTCGCCACCCCACCGCGCAAGCGTGCGCGGCGGGGACCCCGGGCGGCCGGGAAATTCGCCTGCGCTCGTACTCTGGCGGCGTCCGCGCGTGTAGGTGCTGACTCGGCACGACATGCGCCTCCGGCTCAAAACGCCGGAGCTGATTCAACGCAACTCGAACGCATGGACGGAACACGCGCGGAGGCATCGCTCCGCCGAATTTCCGGAAACTCTGCGTCGGCCTGGCATACGCGGTCGCCCCACGGCACCGCGGCGACGCGCGCGTCGTGTAGAGGTGGCTAGTCGTCGAGCCCACTTCAGGACGGCGTGAAAGGGCCGGGGCCCTCCGTAGTCGGCGCGTCTGAACGCCTCTGCCACGCACTCTCCGCGTAAGGATTCTTCGTCCAGCGCTGCCGCGGTATCGTTCGGATCGTTCGAGCAGAGGCGGCCTCGAAGAGAACGGTTCGAACGGTCCGAACGGTTCGAACGGTTCGAACGATCCGCGACCGACTCTCCACTCTCGGCACTGAGAATGCGACGCCGTCGGTCCAGGGTGTAGACTCCGCCCGTCGTGGGCTGGTTTCGAGCTTACTTTCTCGGCACCATCTGGATTCTGCTTCTGTGGTTGGTAGTGGGCGCGTGGCGTCTCCGGCATCGCCGCAGCCAGCCCGGCCCCGCCATGCTCGATGCGATGGAGCTGCTGCACTCAGACCGCCAACGCGCGGCGATTGAACTGATTCAGGAAGAGATCACCGGCTACAAGGATCCCGAAGACAAGGACGGCGATCTCCCGCAATTGGAAACACCGCCTCCAGGGTTGAAACCCACCTGATTCCAAAGCGCTGCGCAAGTCGGCAGTGCCGAACTCCTGACGCTTCTTATTCCCTAAGGCACTGGCAGGGTCAAATCCAACAGGATCGTGGAGCACGTGCTGACGTGTCCAAGCGTATCGACGAATTCGATCGTGCCGGACACCGTTCCACTGACCACCTCAGTAACCGTTGAACCGTGGCCGGCGACTTGGCCAACGTCCGTCGACGTCCCGCGGATTGATACCGTGACACCACTCGGGAGTGTGGGCGTTCCTTGGCCCATGTCCACAGCCGTTCCCTTCACGGTGCCGCTAATGGGAATCGTCGTGACGCCGGAGCCTTCCTGAAACCGAAATTCGAGTTGAGAGTTCGAATGTCCGCTTGACCGTACGACCCACGTTCCGTCTTCGTTGGTCAGGTCCACCCGCGTCGTCACGCTCGTGCCGCCGCGAATGGAAGTGGCGTTCGCACAGGCGGGGACTGCGGGATCGGTTGAAATGCCGAGGCCATTCAACCACAACGAATACGGACCTGGATGGAGGTTGAGTCGGTTAAGGGGAGACGGCTGCGAACTATCGCCGCCGCACCCACTGACACAGAGCAGTGACGCGAAGAGCAGGACCTTCGCGTGGCGACTGTGGGCTGTCCAGCCGGACACGCCATGTGTGCGGTCAGCGCGAGACATGATCAGGAACCCTGAGGCCACCCAGATGTGCACGATTCTCTTCCGCATCGGGCGGCCATGGAAATGGGTCGTCGTCTGGCTGGGTCATCGGCCGCGGCGGAGGCGTTCACGTGGCGCGCCTCCGACTACGGCGCCGGAACTCGCGGCGCGCACCGCTCGAGGACCGCTGGCCGCCAGCTCCGTGAGCTGGCTGATCCCCAGCGCGTGCTCGCGAGTTGGTGGTCGAGACCGGCCGCCTCCGTAGTCGGCGCGTCACATGAACGCCTCCGACGCGCACTCTCCTCGTCAGCATTCTTCGTGCAGGGCTGGCGCGGTATCGCCTGGCGGCCGCCTATGCCAGGCCGAACTCACCGCGAAGCCGGAAAGACGGCGGAGCGATTCCTCCGCGCGTGTTCCGTCCATGCGTTCGAGTTGCGTCGAATCAGCTCCGGCGTTTTGAGCCGGAGGCGCATGTCGTGCCGAGTCAGCACCTACACGCGCGGGCTGCGACAGGGTACGAGCGCAGGCGGATTTCCCGGCCGCAGCATCGGCGGACGCAAGGCGATACCGCGGCGGCACTGCACGGGCGAGACGCGACGCAGCCGCGATATTGCGCCAGCGCCGCACCGCGTTTGCCTTTTCGCGGACCTGACAAGGTCCGCGCTACTTCCCGCCAGCCCCCAGCCCCGTACCCCCAGCCCCCAGCCCCAACCCCCAGCCCTCCAAGCCCCCAGCCCCCAGCCGTGTAAGATTCCCCCGTGCCTCACACCGGTCGCCACTTCCTCCAGATCCCAGGTCCAACCAACGTTCCCGACCGCGTCCTACGTGCGATGCACGCGCCGGTCATCGATCACCGCGGCCCCGAGTTCGCCGTCCTCGGACGCGAAGTCCTCGAGGGCATGCGGGCGATCTTTCAGACGAAATCGCACGTCATCATCTATCCCTCCTCGGGCACGGGCGCCTGCGAGGCCGCGTTGTCCAACCCGCTGTCGCCGGGCGATCGCGTTGTCATCATGGAGACCGGGTGGTTTTCGCACGTGGCCTGGCGCCAGGTGGCGGAGCGGCTGGGCCTGGTGGTCGACTACGTGCCCGGCACCTGGCGGCGCGGCGCGTCTCCCGACGATCTCGAGGCGCGGCTGGCGCCGGACCGTCAGCACGCCATCAAGGCCGTGGTCGTCGTCCACAACGAGACGTCGACTGGAGCGATCAGCCGGCTGCCAGATCTGCGGGCGGTCATGAACCGGCTGGGTCACCCGGCGCTGCTGATCGTGGACACGGTGTCGTCGCTGGCCTCGATTGATTACCGTCACGACGAATGGCAAGTCGATGTCGCCGTGAGCGGATCGCAGAAGGGCCTCATGGTTCCCCCTGGGCTCGCCTTCAATGCCGTCTCCGAGAAGGCGCTCAAGGCGTCGCTGGCGAAGACGGCGAAATCGCCCAGCAACTATTGGGACTGGCACGAGATGATTCGCGCCAACGCCTCCGGCTTCTTCCCCTACACGCCCGCCACGAACCTGCTGTACGCGCTGCGCGAAGCGCTGATGATGCTGCAGGAGGAAGGCCTGCCGGCTGTGTTCCAGCGCCACGCCCGTCATGGTGAAGCGACGCGCGCGGCGGTCAAGGGCTGGGGCCTCGAGATGGTGTGCGAAGACCCCCGCGAGTACTCGAACGTGCTGACGGCGGTGCTGATGCCGGACGGACACGATGCGGATCGGCTCCGTAACCTGATCCTCGACCGCTTCGACATGTCGCTCGGTACTGGCCTCGGCAAGCTCGCCGGCAAGGCGTTCCGCATCGGTCACCTCGGTCACTTCAACGACCTGATGCTGGCCGGCACGTTGAGCGGAGTCGAGATGGGCCTCGCCGCTGCCGGCGTCCCGCATCGCTCGGGTGGCGTGACCGCCGCGCTCGCCCAGCTCGCGGAAGTCGCGCCCCCAGCCCCCAGCCCCGAGCCCCCAGCCCCGACGGCCTCCAGCCCCCAGCCCCCAGCCAGCGTGCGCGGCGTCTGACATGGCCGCGCGGCTCCGGCCCACCGGTGTCGTCCTGTTCCTCCTGTGTCTGATGTACGGGATCACGTACATCGACCGGGTAAACGTGAGCACCGCGTCGTCCGTGTTCGGCAAGGAGCTGCACCTTTCGAACACCCAAATTCAGTTGGTGTTTTCCGCATTCGCCTATCCGTACCTGCTGTTCCAGATCATCGGCGGCTGGGTGGGCGACCGCTTCGGCGCGCGGATCGCGCTGACCGTCGCCGGCGTCATCTGGTCGGTCGGCACGATCATGACGGGCTTTGCCGGCAGCCTCTCCGCGATGCTCTTCGCGCGCGTCGTCCTCGGCTTCGGCGAGGGCGCGACGTTTCCCGTCGCCACGCGGGCGATGTCGGATTGGACGACGCCCGAGCGGCGCGGCTTCGCGCAGGGGATTACGCACTCGGCGGCCAGGCTGGGCAACGCGATCACCCCGCCGCTGGTGGCGGCGCTGATCGGCATCGTCACCTGGCGCGGATCGTTCTTCGCCCTTGGCGCGCTCAGCCTGACGTGGACGCTCGTCTGGGCGTTCTACTTCCGCGACAGCCCCGCCGAGCATCCGTCGATCACGCGCGAGGAAGTGGAGAAGCTGCCGAAGTTCCGCTCGCGCGCCGAGCGCAAGCGCGAGCCGGTGCCCTGGGGACCGCTGACGCGCCGCATGCTGCCGGTGACCGTCGTCTACTTCTGCTACGGCTGGACGCTGTGGCTGTACCTCTCGTGGATCCCGCAGTACTTTGCGCAGAGCTTCAAGTTGAATCTCCGCGACTCGGCCTTCTTCGCCGCCGGCGTCTTCTTCGGCGGCGTCGTAGGCGACACGCTCGGCGGGATCGTCACCGATCGCGTCTACGAGAAGACGCGCAGCCGCGACAAGGCGCGCCGCAACCTCGTCGTGTTCGGCTTCCTGGCGTCCCTCGCCTCGATGCTGCCGATCCTGTTCATCCACGACGTCACGCTGGCCGCGATCTGCCTGAGCGCGGCATTCTTCTTCTCCGAGTTCACGATCGGCCCGATGTGGGCCATCCCGATGGACATCGCGCCGAAATTCGCGGGCGCCGCCAGCGGGCTGATGAATACCGGATCAGCGCTCGCCGCGATCATCTCGCCCGTGATTGCCGGCTACGTCATCGACCGCACCGGCATCGGCGAGCTCCCGTTCATCGGCAGCATCGTGCTGCTGCTGTTCGGATCGATGCTGGCGTTCCGGATGAAGCCCGACGAGGAGTTGGCCGTGCCGGCCCATCGTGTGGGGGCCGCCTTTTAGGCAGCCCTGGGCCGGGGCTTCAGCCCCAGCGTGTAGGCCGGGGCGTAGGGCGGGGCTTGTTAGCCCCGCCAAAGAGGGTGTAGGCCGGGGCTTGTTAGCCCACCATGTAGGCCGGGGCTTTAGCCCCGGCACGTAGGGCGGGGCTTGTGAGCCCCGCCAGAGAGCCAGAGAGTTCGTCAGAGAGGCCAGAGAGATCACCGCGTGACACGACTCCCGGTCGTTCAACTCCCCCCAAGCTCCCACGCGAAGCCGGTCGACACCTTCCAGCGCGCCGCCGATCTCGAGCGCGCGCTGGCTGCCGCCGTTCGCGGCGAGGTGCGGTTCGACCGCGGCGCCCGCGCCATGTATGCGTCGGACGCGTCCAACTACCGCCAGATCCCGATCGGCATCGTCTCGCCACGCGACGCCGAGGACGTCGCTGCTGCCGTCAACATCTGCCGCGGCTACGACGCGCCGATCCTGCCGCGCGGCGCCGGGACGAGTCTCGCCGGCCAGTCGTGCAACGTTGCCGTGGTGCTCGACTTCACCAAATACATGGACCGGATCCTCGAGCTCAATCCCGAGGGTCGCTACGCGCGCGTGCAGCCCGGCGTCGTGCTCGACACGCTGCGCGAGCAGGCCGAGCGTCACGCGTTGACGTTCGGTCCCGACCCCTCGACGCACAGTCGCTGCACGCTGGGCGGGATGATCGGCAACAACTCGTGCGGCACGCACTCTCTGCTGGCCGGCAAGACCGTGGACAACGTCGAGACGCTCACCGTAATCCTCTACGACGGCACCGTGATGACCGTCGGCGCCACCAGCGAAGCCGAGCTCGAAAAAATCGCCGGCGAGGGCGGACGACGGGCGGAGGTCTACCGCACGCTGCGCGACATCCGCGATCGCTACAGCGCGCGCGTCCGATCCGGCTTTCCCGACATCCCGCGGCGCGTCTCCGGCTACAACCTCGATCACCTGCTGCCCGAGAGCGGCTTTCACGTCGGCCGGGCGCTCGTCGGCAGCGAAGGGACCTGCGCCGTCGTCCTCGAGGCGAAGGTCACGCTGACCCAGAGCCCGCAGTTCCGATCGCTCGTGGGCCTCGGCTATGCCGACACGTTTGCCGCCGCCGACCACGTGATGGAGATCCTGCCGTTCAAGCCGATCGGTCTCGAGGGGTTCGAGGGCGCGATGATCGACGGGCTGAAGCGTCGCGGCGCGCCGAATCTCGAGTTGATGCCCGACGGCCGCGGCTATCTCCTCGTGGAGTTCGGCGCCGACAGCGCTGCTGAGGCCACGGCGAAAGCCGAAGCGCTGATCGCCCACCTCGCACGCGTGCCCGGCGCGCCGACGCATCGCCTTTACACATCCGCCGAAGCCAAAGCCGTCTGGAAGATCCGCGAGGCCGGGCCGCGCGCCGCCTCGAACGCGCCTGGACAACCGCCTCGCTGGGAGGGGTGGGACGATGCGGCGGTGGCGCCGGAGAAGCTGGGCTCGTATCTGCGAGAGCTGCGGGCGCTGCTGAACGAGTTCGGCTACGAGGCCGCCTACTACGGCCACTTCGGTCACGGCTGCATTCACATGCAGACCAGTTTCGACCTGCAAAGCGAGCCTGGCATCCGCAAGTACGCCGACTTCATCGATCGCGCCGCCGACATCGTCGTCCGCCACGGCGGATCGATTTCGGGCGAGCATGGCGACGGCCAGGCGCGCGGGGCACTGCTCGGGAAGATGTTCGGTCCGGATCTCATGGACGCGTTCCGTCAGTTCAAGCACGCGTGGGATCCGCAGGGGCGGATGAATCCCGGCAAGCTGATCGACGCGTATCCGCCCACCGAGAACCTGCGGCTGGGCGCCGACTTCAATCCGCTCCAGCCGGCGACGCACTTCGCCTTTCCCGACGACAACGGCTCGTTCGCGAGGGCGTCGATGCGCTGCATCGGGCTGGGGGAGTGCCGCAAGGATCTCTACGGGACGATGTGCCCGAGTTACATGGTGACGCGGGAGGAGGAGCACAGCACGCGCGGGCGGGCGCGGATGTTGTGGGAGATGCTGCAGGGCGAGGCCATTCGCGGCGGCTGGCAGGACGATCGGGTGAAGCAGTCGCTGGACCTGTGCCTGTCATGCAAGGCGTGCAAGAGCGAGTGCCCGACCAACGTGGACATCGCCACCTACCGCGCCGAGTTCCTGTCGCACTACCACGAGACGCACGCGCGCCCGCTGCACGCGCACGTGTTCGGCAAGATCGACCAGTGGGCCAGGCTCGGCACGCTGTTCCCCAAACTCGCCAACGCCGCCGCAGATCTTCCCGGCATGCGCTCGCTCCTGGGAATCGCGCCTCAGCCCAAGCTGCCAAGACTGGCCGATGAGAGCTTCGTGAAGTGGGCAAGGAAGGAAGGCGTGCCGACGCTCGCCTCCGTGAGCTCCGTCCTCCCAGCCTCCAGCCCCCAGCCCCGAGCCCAGTCCGTCGTGCCCCCAGCCCCCAGCCCCCAGTCCCAAGTGGTCCTCTTCACCGACACGTTCAATAACTACTTCGTACCAGCAACAGCGAAGTCGGCGCTTGCGGTCCTGCGCCATGCTGGTTTGGACGTCATGATTCCGGGCGGGCACATCTGCTGCGGCCGCCCACTCTACGACTTCGGCTTCCTGGCCGAGGCGAAGCAGTACCTGCATCGGCTGATGGACCGCCTCGCGCCCGCGATCGACGCCGGCATCCCGATCGTCGTCCTCGAGCCGAGCTGCGGCTCTGTCTTCCGCGACGAGTTGCGCAACCTGTTTCCGACCGACGCGCGCGCCGAGCGGCTGCGGAAGCAGACGTTCCTGTTCGGCGAGTACCTCGAGCGCATCGGCTATCAGCCACCGGCTATCGCCGGCTCGGTCCTGCTGCATCGCCACTGCCACGACAAGGCGCTGGTGAAGACGACCGACGAGGAGTCGGTGCTACGCCGCGCCGGCGCGACGCTGACCGTGCCCGATGCCGGGTGCTGCGGGATGGCGGGTCCGTTCGGTTTCGATGCGGAGAAGTACGACGTGTCGCAAGCGATCGGAGAGCGGGTGCTGCTGCCCGCTGTCCGCCAGGCGTCAACTGAAACGGTCGTAGTGACCGACGGCTTCAGCTGCCGCGAGCGAATAGCCCAGGGCACCGATCGCAAGCCGTTACACCTCGCCGACCTGCTCGCCCGTACGTTGTAGGCCGGGCCTTCAGGCCCGGCGACGCGGGCTTCTGCTCCCGCCCTTTGCCTTTGCGCGAGTTGGTGTCACCTTGCTGACGCGCGATCTGCTGGCATCGAGTGGGGGAGGACCTTGATTTCGCGAAGGCCTACCGGGTCCAGTTGTCTGCTGGATTAACGCGCCATCTGAGGTCGATGTATTCGTTACCCGCGGAAGTTAACTCGAAGTAATCGGCCATCAAGAAGCCGCTCCGCGGCAGCACGTCGCGCAGCGGTCTACCGGATCCGGTCTTTCGCGCCATGAACCCTGCGGCTTCGAGGCGCTCCAACTCGCCCACCAAACTTTCCCGCCATTCGTACTTGTGCGGGTGGGGATGACGAAGCTGCTGCAGGTGGTACCACTCGTAGTTTTCCAAGACAGGGTAATCAGCGGGATGCGGCGTCTGCCCGACTGCGGGGGTGTGTGTCGGCACGGCGGGGCTCGTTCGTGATGGCGGGAGCGCGACAGGCGGCGAAGCGAGAAGGCGCTGTTCGTTGGCAGCCTGCTCCAGCCATCGATACAGATCCATCCGGAATCGCGACTCGAAGTCGCCTGCGTCGTCGTACTCGACGACAAGGTGACTTTCCTGAATGGGCGCGGCGAATTCCCGAACCTTTGCGAGCTCGGACGCATCAGGGACATCGTCCGGCGATGGCAGCCTGAAGTAGAACCACAGGTCGGGCTCGTTGCGAGACTTTCTCGTCTCGAGAGCCAGGTCACACTCGCGGCGCACGCCCGCGCCGAGCCGCTGGCCGATCAACGCCACGAAAATGTCGGTGTTCGACGGAGACATGAATCGGAAGATCTGCGTCTGCGGTGGCCCGGAACCCGGCGGCACGTACGTGTCCCAGGACAGGAGCTCAAACCGCACCCCCAAGTGGCGTCCGTAGGTCGAGTTCAGTTCGTCGCACGCCCGTCGTGCGCCAGCACGCTCATCGCTGAATTCGATGGGAGATGCGAGAAAGATACTGATCAGGGTCACCGACCGCATAGCCATACTATTATCCGCGCGATTCGCGAGCGCGTACTGCTGCCCGCAGTGCGCAGCACGTCAGCGGAGACGCTCGTCGTGACGGACGGCTTCAGCTGCCGCGAGCGAATCAGTCAGGGCAGCGACCGAAAAGCGATCCACTTAGCTGACGCTCTCGCTCGTACGTTGTAGGCCGGGGCTTCAGCCCCGGCGACGCCAGTAGACCTGAACCGCGATCATCAGATTTCATTCTTAGGTGCGTATCGAATCGCCGGCCATCAGCCTGACTGCAGATACGAAGTCAGTTGCTGGTACGTCGCGTGTGCGGCGACCACGAAGACGCGCGTTGCGACGGTGCCAAGGTCGGCGTAGAGCGAGTGCAGGAGCTCTAGCTGCATCGGTTGTTTAAGTAGACCGCCCACGAGTGCATGTAGGCTGTCTTCGCCGTCCACTTCCCCAAAATCTCCCGCTCGCCGAGCGTAAGGTCGACAAGCTGCCGTTCGCCCTCCATCAACGGAATCAGAATCGGTCGCGCGGCGTCCTCGAGCTTGCTCATCCAGCCGTCGTCGCAGCCTCCGCAGACGCGGCCGTCACGAGCGTGAAGGCGGAGTGCGTGCGCTGCTTCGTCAACCGGTCTTGGCGCCAAAGGGTTCCCACGCGAGCCCGTCGGGCAAGCGTGAGTAGCGCGCGAAGTAAGCAACCCGCAGATGGAGTGGTCGTACCGCGCCTTCAGCTTGAAGAAGAAGGGCGCTCCGACCTCGCCCCTGATCGCCAATGAGCCGATGGCGTCCAGAAGTTGACCTCGTCGAGTCATCCTGGGCCAGGAGAAACCAGTACCAGCCGTGATCGGTAATGGCGACAGTGCCGTTCATCCGCGGTCATAATACGTTCGCCTGGCTGGTCGCACGAATGCGGTACTGGTGGGTCAATCAGAATCAGACGTATCGGGCCGAAGTCCGCGGGAGCTTCATGTGGTCGCCGAAGCGAAACGCGAACGGAGTCCGCAATCAGTTCTACGAGAACATGCGAGAGGTGTCGCCCGGTGACATCGTGTTCTCCTTCTGCGACACTCGCATCAAGACAGTCGGCGTCGTGACCGGTGGAGCACAGACCGGACCAAAACCCGACTTCGGCAGCGCCGGATTGAACTGGTCCAAGGAGGGCTGGTTCGTCCCGGTGGACTACTGCATTTTGAACAACCAGATCAGGCCGAAGGATCACGCGGCGATTCTTCGTCCTTTCCTGCCAGCCAAGTACTCGCCGCTTCAGGAAAGCGGAGACGGCCTGCAATCGGTCTACCTCGCAGAGGTGCCACGGGCGCTCGCCGATGCCCTTATCGGGCTGATCGGCCAAGCCTACTGGGATGCGTACTCGTCGATCGCCACGCTTCAGGTCGCTTCTGAGCCGACCGACGCCGAAGCGGGCGCGACAAGCGGCGCGACGCTGATCGGACCGACGTTCCGCGAACAGATCGTACGGTCAAGGCGAGGCCAAGGAGTGTTCAGAGCCAACGTTCTGCTACGGGAAGATGCCTGCCGCGTTACGCATGTCAGCGAGCCCAGACACCTCAAAGCCAGTCACATCAAGCCGTGGCGTGATGCGACGGACGCCGAGCGCCTCGACGGCGCCAACGGTCTGTTGCTGTCCCCCCATATCGATCATCTGTTTGACGAGGGCTACATCACATTCTCGAGCAGCCAGGAGCTGGTGATCGTTCCGGAGGTTCGGGACAAACTCCTGGACGCGTGGGGAATCGACGCCGGCGTTCGCGTTGGCGAGTTTTCGCGTGAGCAGAACGCCTACCTCGCTTACCACCGTTCGAGCGTGTTCAAGAAGTCCCTCATGGAGTGATCGAACACCGCGTGGATGACGGTGTCGCGACAAGGAATCACCAGTTACCGAGCGCGGCTGAATCCATTTACCTCGACCTCACCGACTCGAAGTTTGTCAACGTTCCTCCCGAATGAACCGAGCGCATGCGGACGCAGCTCCTCGACCATGTCGACAGCGGGCACATGGCCTTGCCCGAGTTCCAGCGAGGGTATGTGTGGAATCGCGACCAGGTGCGAGGACTGTTCGACTCGCTCTATCGTCGCCATCCGGTGGGCGGGCTGCTCGTCTGGGCTACCGAATCGAAGACGGCAACGCATCGAGGCGACGGACCGTTGGTGGCCAGTATCGTGAAGCTGCTGCTGGACGGCCAGCAGCGGATGACGTTGCTATACGGCGTCGTGCGGGCAAGCCGTCGAAGTTCTTTGACGGAAACGCCCAGGCCTTCACCGGACTCCGTTTCCATTTTGAAGGCCAGAACTTCGAGTTCTATCAGCCGCTGAAGATGAACGACGACCCGCTCTGGATCGACGTGACCGAGCTGATGCAGCAGGGCACGTCGGGGTTGGGCGCGTCCGTCACGCGGTTGTCGACTCAGCCTCAGTTCAGCGCAAAGGTGGGCGAATATGTCGCGCGCCTCAGTCAGCTGCTCGGTATTACAGACGTTGGCCTGCACATCGTCATCGGTCGCCAACGTAAGCGCCATATGGCGCCAAACAAGTACCGGTACTGCTTTCAGTCAGTACAAGCCACTAGTCGCCATCAGGGAGCTGGGTCCGCTCCTGGCAGCTTGTTTAAGCGCTTAATAAGCGCGACGATCATGACTTGATCGTCCGGCTGAACCAGCCTCGAATTGGTAGGACAGATCCAGTACATCTCCGGGCTTCCGGGCTATTCGGTGCCAGTGTGACCGCCCGCTGCAGCTCGGCAGCGGCTTCCCGAACGAACGACATCGCTGCGAACGCGTGTGCCAACTTAAAGTGCAGAACGGGGCCGCAGCAATAGCCTGCTCCAAGAGGCTTGCCTCCTCGAGCTCCGAATGCGTCCCTCCCGTAGCGTGGACCATCGTTCGGCGAGTGTCCTCGCTCATCGCGCACTCACCGGTGCCGATGTCATTGGGCGCCTTTACCGTTTCGGGGAGCGATTGCAGCACATAAAGTGCGTCAACGATGTGACGAAGGCGCTCATCGGAATGCTTCCCGGTTATCTCAAGCACAGGGTATGAAATCCTCTGGAACGCTCCCGGGAACGTAGGTCACGCGTCGATTTCCACGGCGCTTCGCTACTGGCTCTGCTGAATTGCCGATGACGACTGGAGCGCCTTGAAAAGCTCCCTCACTGCGGCGGCCTGATAGGAATGGCCGAAGTTCGCTGCCGAGCACTCGTCACAGTCGAAGGACACGACATGCGACGTGTCTGTCGATGCCCTCGCTGTTTGTCCTACTCGAGGCCCGGTTCGGTTCCAAAGTTCAGACATGCGCAGCACGGCGTCATTGGAGGATCCAATCAAAATCATCCGCTCAGTGGCTGCAAAGATCGCGTCGCGGTGATTCTTGATTGCCAACTCGAAGTCTGCCGCACGGATGTCCGGTGCAATGAGAATAGTGGCGTCGAGAAGCTGTGGCTTTGTGCGTCGACGCACGACAAGACCTTCGATCTGTTGGTAAGGCGATGCCGACGCTGATCGCAGTCCGAATTGATTGGGGATGCCGATCGGTATGGGGGTGTACGGGTACGACGATATTTGCTCAAGCGCGGAAAGCACAGCCCGGCTTCCCATACTGTGCGCGATGACCACAATCGATGCGTCAGGGTTCGCGGCGCGCAGAGACTCGAGAAACCATTCCAGTGATGTCGCAGTCGTTTGCACGGCTTGCTCATCGTGCGTATACCTGGCGACCGAGCCAGCTGAATCCCACCGATAGGTGACAAACGCGGTATACATTGGAGACGGCCACGCGTCCGCAATCATGCGGGTACCATCAACTGCGGAGTTCAGTGTGTTCGCATACCCGTGGACGTAAACAACAATCTGTAAGGCGTGTGGCCTTGGTCGCGAACCATAGTACTGACGAAGAAGGCGGTCGGTCGGTGGCCACACGGACGTCCTCAGGTTCTCCAATTCCCAATCCGCCCATTTAATCCGCCGGGCAGGTTGCCTCCAGACACCGAAGTCGATGGCTGGCTCGCCAGCGGAATTGTGAGCATCGAGGGCGACGTAAAAGGATGTCTGATCTGTCGAGGAGACGAGTCTTGTCGGCCACAGCAACGCGAAAACGAACGCCGCCGAAGACAATGCGGCGACCCAAAGTACGAGATGCCCAATCCATCGGCTGACCGGCCAGTCCGCCGGCTTTGCGCCGACGAGAAGGCCCAGAAGCAGGAGCAGAACGAGTAACAGCCCAAAGGCTGCCGCCCCCCAACCGAATAGCGTCGATCCGACATTCCAGAGCATCTGACAGTAATGCGAAGTGTAGACGGTCGACGGCGAGCGGGCCAGCGAACCTCAAAATCGTGTGGCACGCCGTTATGTCAGCGCCAGATCGGAGAGCCGCGCTGCTGCAGTCAGCGACAAGTTCCTAGGCCGAACCGAGCGGTAACAAGAACGGAATCCGCCGGAACCGACAACCGCTACTAAGTGCTATTCACCATCAACGCTCTGCGACGAGCCAAGCGCTGATCGTCGTCACCACTGCGGGCGTGCTGCAGATAGCCTTGTGCCGCAGGCGCCTCGCGAGCCTCCGTTCGCCTTGTGATGGCCGCGGTACCTCGAAATAGTGGGCGGTATGGGATCTTCCGCCCTGGCTTGCCGGAGCGCGCTTCGTGCCGATGGCCACCAGCAGGTGCGCCCACACCCACTCCCGACCGTAGCCATGCCACCGCACGATGCCGCTCAAGAGGCGGCGCCGGCGAAGAGGTCAATCCGCAGGCCCTGCGGAAGACGCGGTTCGATGAAGATTCGCGGCACCACAGCCAGCGCCGACAGCAGCGCTCCAGCCACGAGGAACGGCGCGTGAGACAGCACATCCCAGGCGCGTAGCCACCATCCGGCTTCGTCGCCGCGGCGCAGCCTGGACCGCTGGACAGCCGAGTGGCGTCGCGCTGGTCATCCGCGAGGCCAGCGCGTGGAAGTGTCTCTGTGTAGCGCCGAGCTACGACGCTTTTATCGCGTGCGCGGCAGGCAAATCTGTTGATTGGCGATCTGGAACGTTTGCCGGAACGGCGCCGGACGTGGTCTCGATACTCGAGGCCGCCAAGCTGCTTGCCGGCGCGGCCCCGGAAATCGTCGCGATTGACATGCCGATGTCGTGCGAAGCCTTTGATAGTCGCCGCTCCCCTGACGCGGCGATTTCCGCGGCGTTCGGAGCACGGGGCTGCGCAACCCATTCTCCAAGCAAGGAGCGCCCAGGACCGCTCGGTGTGGCACTCACGAACGCGCTCGCCAGCGCTGGCTACCCCTTGGCCACAGTTGCGGATCGGTGTGGAACGTCACCACGAGCGCTTGAGGTGTATCCGCATCCCGCGCTGCTAACCCTGTTGGGTCGTGATTATCGCATTCCGTACAAGGTCAGCAAATCTACGAAGTACTGGCCGCATGCAACGGTCCAGGAGCGCATCTGCAAACTGCTTGTGCAGTTCTCCGCGATCGAAAGTGCACTGCGCCACACGTTCGCTGAAACCCATGTTCCGTTGCCCGCAGCGAGCGAGATCCAGACGCTGAGGCAGCTCAAACGGTACGAAGACGCCCTTGACGCATTGATATCAGCCTGGGTCGGTGTCGAGTACGCCGGCGGCCGCGCGACTGCGTACGGAGACGGCAACGCTGCGATTTGGGTGCCGTCACCGATCCGGGGGTCGAAGTAGTCGCTCGCCAGAAGGAGCAGTCGCCAGGTCAAACCGCACGTCCCCAGCCCCCAGCCCCCCGGCCTCCGGCTCAGCCTGGCCGTCGGGCATGTGCGTTGCGACGAGGCGACGATGGTAGGATCCGCCGCTACCGTGGAGCACATTCGACCCACCCAGGTCACCGACACCAGCAACGATGTCCGCGCCGAGGTGCGTGCGATGCGGCGAGAGGTGCAGGAGCGTCTCGACAACCGGGACCGCCGAGTGGATACCCAGTTCTGGCTGCTTCGGCAAGATATCCGCAAGTTGGCGGAAGACGTTGCAGCCCTGTTTCCGCTGGTCGAGGAGCAGCACCGCATGCTGGAGATCATCGTTGCGAAGCTCGATCGCCGCGAAGCGATGCTGCAGACGCTGCTCAGGCGCTGGAGCTAGAACATCCGCTCCCGCGCTTCGCGCGGCGGGGGGCTGGCGGACTCGACTCTCGACCATCGACTCTCGCAAAGCCCAAAGCCCAAAGCCAAAGCCCACGGGCGCTCGCGCTATGATCCAATCGTTTCGTCCTCTGCACCCGGGAGGAAGCGTGCGCGCCCTTGCTGTTGTCGTCTTCACAATTACGGCGGTCGTTGTCGAGGCGCAATCGCGGCACGCTGAATTCGACGTGGCGTCGCTGAAGCGCAACACCGGCGCACAGTCGCCGTTCGGCTCTCCCTCCGACCTGCCATCCGGGGAGATTCACCTCATCAACGTTCCAATGCGGTTCCTGGTCGGCCAGGCCTATCCCGGATCAACTGTCCCGGTGCGGATCGAGAACCTCCCGACGTGGGCGGACGAGTCCTACGATCTCGACGCGAAGGGCACGCCGCATCCATCGCGTGACGAACGTGCGCAGATGATTCGCTCGCTCCTCGAAGAGCGGACAAAACTCGCGGCGCACTTCGAAACGCGCCGACGGCACGGCTACCACCTCACGTTCGCCCACGCCGATCATCGCCTCGGCCCGTCGCTGACACGGTCAACCCGTGACTGCTCCAGCCCCCAGCCGTCGGTACGATCGGTCGCCGCTGGAGAGGCGTCTGCCAGAGACCGCTGTGGCCTTTTCCACAGCGGCCAGACGATGACGTCTGGAGGTGTGACGATCGACCAGTTTGTCCGATCCATCAGCGCCTTAATCGGACAGCCGGTTGTCGATCGCACGGATCTGATCGGCCTGTTCGCGTTGACCTTCACCTTTCAGCATGGACCACCGCGCACCAACGGCATCGCGTTACCGGACGATCCGCCGACGGTGTTCGCCGCGATTCAGGAGCAGCTTGGCCTGGCGCTGGAGCCGGCGACAGTGGATGCACAGGTGCTGGTGATCGATCACATTGAGAGGCCGGCTGGGAATTGATGGAGGGGTGGGGGGCTGGGGGCTGGGGCGAGAAAGCTGGGGATTGAAGGCTGGAGCCGGCGGCTGCAGCGTCCTCCGCGCCCTTCGGTTCTATTTGGTCGGAAGGGACAGGAGCAGTCGAGTCACCCGACAGGTTTGGTCCACCCGAAGCTGGTTGTCGACACGCGTATAGCAGCGCGACGGCACTTCCGCGATGACGGTTGATTCATTCCGCTTGTATCGCACGCCCACGGATTCCGACTCGAACGGCTCGCCAGGTGCCCAGCGGGAGAACGCTTCGAGCGTTTCACCGACGCGGAGGCCATCAGCTGTCTTGAACGCAGGATCGGTCCACGACAAACCATTCCAATGCCGAATGGCTTGATGACCACAAAACTCCAAGAGCCAGGACGGCTGCGGCGTGCCCTCGAGTTGTTCCTCTCCCTGCGAGACCACACGCACACGGTCTGATCGGAGAGAAGCGATCGGCGCGTCAACGGACATTCCATCGACGCGCCGAGCATCCAAATCAACGGGCACGGTTTCGCAGGTTCTCGGAGAAACGACTGCTTGATCGTTTTGCGCAGCGCTGCTGCACGCAACGGTCGCGCACGCCAGAATGCCGACGATCGTTCTGCAGTCAAACACGAATCGTGTACCGCCCCTTACTGAATTATTGTAGGGGTTGCCTCCGCACGGCTGGGAGCTGGCTCTGGGCTGGGGGCTGGGGGCTGAGGGGAAGTGTTAATCCGTCGCTGGTCGTTCCAGCCGATCGATCACCGTCACCTGAATCGGCGCCCGGCTGGGTTCGAGTTTGAGGCCCAGTTGTTCGGGGAGCGCGGTCACGAGCGTCGGCGTGTCGGCGCGTGCAGGCGCATCCGCCGGAAGCAGTTCGGCGAACGTCAGATCGAAGTCCCAGTCGCCCTCGAGGCCGGTGCGGTCGAGGACGCGGCGTTCGGCGTAGCGCTCCAGGCTGTCGGCGATCGCCTGCATCGACAGTCCGCCGCCCATCATGGTGCCGTCGCGCAGCGTACGACCGCAGAGGATCCGATTGGAGGGCGGCAGCGGCGCGCCCTTCTGCGTGGCGGCCATCAGCTCGGCGCAATTCACGACCGCTCGCCGCAGCCGTGGCCCCGGCGTACGGTCGGGCCGCGATGGCACGAGCAAGTAGACGGCGGTGTCGCGGGCTTCGGCGTGAAACACGAGGCCGAAGCGTTCGACGAGCAGGGTCCGCAGCATTCGCAGGATCTCGTCCCGCGTCGGCTCACCGTCCGCCTTCGCGGTGATGTCGTAGCGCGTGGCCGCGGCCCATGCGGGAAGTCCCTCCAGCGGCACGCTGCCGACGCCGAGCGCCAGGCCGATCTTGACGATGTCGGAAAGCGGGGCATTGGTGGTGGAGAAGCGGCCGCCCGGCTGGATGTCGAACTGCACGGCGGTGTCGCCCGACCGGTTTTCGTGGACCGCAGCGGCGTCGAACCGAAGCGTGGGCGCCTGGGCCCGGCCGCTGGCGGCAGACATGGCGAGCGCGGCGGCGATCAGGATCGCGATTCGACGGAGCATGCTATAAAAATAGCACGACCGGCGGGGCTAAAGCCCCGCCCTACATCAGCAGGGCTAAAGCATGCCGGGGCTGAAGCCCCGGCCTACAGCCTCCAGCCCCCGGCCTCCAGCCCTTGCAGTGCTGCTCGAACGCGGCCGCTCATCTTGACAACCTAAATGAGGCGTGGCATTCTGCGCGCTCGTCTTGGAATCCTAAATGAGCAGCGCAGACCGTCTCGACGTCCCCCAAGGCACTCTCGACCTGATGATCCTGTCGATACTGGCGCGCGAGCCGATGCACGGGTACGGCATCGCGCAGAGGCTGGCGGGGCTGAGCCGCGAGCAGTTTCAGCTCAACCCCGGGTCCCTGTTCCCGTCGCTCTATCGCCTGGAAGCGGACGGCCGCCTGAAGGCGGAATGGCGGCCGACGGAGAACAACCGGCGCGCGAAGTACTACCGGCTGACGGCGGCGGGACGACGCGAGCTGGAGCGGCATCGCGAGCGATGGAGCCGGGTGTCGATGGCGGTGCAGTGGGTGCTGGAGGGCGCATGAAGACCGTGCACCGCCTGGCCGCGTTCGTGCGCTGGATGACCAACCGCCGGCGCGCTGACGAGGAGCTCGAGTCCGAGCTTCAGACCTTCGTCGAGATGGCGGCGGCCGATGCGATCCGCGACGGCGCCACACCGGCCGAAGCAAAGCGTCTGGCCACCATACGGCTCGGCGGCGTCGGAGCGACGAAGGCATGGGTCCAGGCCGTGCGGCCGGGCGCCTGGCTCGATGCGCTGGCGCGCGACCTGCGCTCCGGCGTCCGTCAGCTGCGTGCGCATCCCGCATTTTCGATCGTCGCGATTGCCACGCTGGCGCTCGGCATCGGGGTCAACACGGCGATGTTCAGCGCGGTCGACGCCGTCATCATCCGGCCGCTGCCGTATCAGGATGCGGATCGCCTGGCCATGGTCTGGGACGATGCCAGTGGCAGCGGCGGGGACGCGAAGTTCTTCTCGACGCCGCCCGAATGGGCGGAGTGGCGGCGCAGTAACACGGTGTTCACCGACATCGCGGCGAGCCAGCCGGCAGACGCCGTACTGTCGAACCTGGGCGAACCGGAGGAACTGCCGGCGCGCAAGGTGACCGGCAACTTCTGGAAGGTCCTCGGCACCAGGCCGGTCGCCGGCCGTACCTTCACCGAGGACGAAGACACCCACGGCGCCGCCGTCGTCGTCATCAGCTACGGGCTGTGGCAGCGGCGGTTCGGCGCGTCGCCGGCCGCAATCGGCCAGACGATTACGCTGAACGACACCCCCTACACGGTGCTGGGTGTGATGCCGCGCGACTTTTCGTTTCTGCCGTCGCGCGAGACCGACGTCTGGATGCCGGCCTCGATGCCGCCCGGGATGCTGGCCAACTGGGGCTGGCACGACGTGCACTGCGTCGCCCGGCTCAAGCCGGGCGTGTCGCTGGCGCAGGCGCGCGAGGCGATGGCGGCGCTGAGCCTGCGCGTGTCAAAGGGCCATGTGCCGACGCCACGCACGGCCGTCGTCACGACACTGCGAGAGGAACTGACCGGCAAGACCTACCTCTCGCTGCTGGTCCTGTGGGGCGCCGCGGGAACGGTGCTCCTGGTCGCGTGCGTCAACCTGGCGAGCCTGCTGATTGCGCGCGGCGCGAGCCGCACTCGGGAAGTGGCCGTCCGCGCCGCCATCGGCGCGGGGCGCGCACGTTTGATCACGCAATTCCTGGTCGAAGGCATCGTCCTCGCCGCGTTCGGCGCACTCGCTGGCCTGGCGCTGGCAGTCCCGGCGATGCGCTTTCTCGAAACGCTGGTGCCGACGACGATGGCGGCGGCGCATCTGACAATTGACGTGCGGGTACTCGCTGTGTCAGCGGCGCTGGCGATGGCCGCCGCGGTGCTGTTCGGATTGCTGCCGGCGATCCGCGGGTCGAGGGTGGCGCTGCTGGAAGGCCTGCGCAGCGGCAACCGCGGCACAGCCGGCGCACACAGCTATCGGCTGCAACACTCGCTGATCGTTGCCGAGACCGCGCTCGCAGTCGTGCTGCTGGCCACGGGCGCCCTGCTCGTCCAGACGCTGCTACACCTGCAGCGCACTGATCTCGGCATTCGCACCGAGCGCGTGCTCACCTTCACCACGCCGCTCTTCCGCTATCGCGACTTCGACGCCCGCGTCGCCTTCGTCAACGCCGAACTGGAGAAAATTCGCGAGATCCCAGAAGTGGTCGGCGCCGGCGCCATTTCACGCGTACCGCTGACTGTCCCCGATCAGTCGACGTTCTACCGCCTGAACGGCCAGGCATACGCGGAGACCGTCACACAGGTCGCGCTGTCACGCGTGGTGACACGGGATTACTTCAGCGCCGCCGGAGCGCAGTTGCGCGAGGGCCGGTTCTTCGATGTGTCCGATCGGCACGGCGACGCACCATCCGCGGTCGTCAACGAGACGTTCGCCAACCGCCACTTCCAGGGACGCTCGCCAGTGGGCGCGCGCATCCAGTTCGGCAACCGCGGGCCAAAAGGCTACTGGTACACGATCGTCGGCGTGGTGAGGGAGATCCGCGATCGCGGCGTGGCCGAGCAGCTACAACCCGCTATCTATCGACTGCACGAGCAGGCGGATCAGACCAACGACCAGCCAAGCGGCTTCGTCGTGCGCACCACGGTGCCGCCGCTATCGATCGTCCCGGACATCCGCCGCGCGATCGCCACGCTGGATGCCAACCAGCCAATTGCGCACGTCCAGACCATCGACGACATCGTCAGGCGCCAGCTGTCCGTGCCCGCGCAGAATTCGATTCTGATCGGCGCATTCGCGCTGCTCGCGCTGCTGCTGGCCGCGGTCGGACTGTACGGCGTGGTGTCCTACACGGTGACCCAGCGCACCAGCGAGATCGGTGTCCGCATGGCGCTGGGCGCGCGGGCGCAGGACATCCTGATCGCGGTCAGCCGGCGCGGCCTGTTGCTGGCAGCAATCGGCGCCGGCATCGGCGTGGTGGTCGTCGCCGTCATCGCTCGCGGGCTGCAGACGCTGTTCTACGACTTTCAGCCCGACCGCGGATCGGCGATCGCCGTCGCCGCCGGGACGCTGCTCGCGGTTGCGGCAATCGCGTCTCTCGTCCCCGCGCGCCGCGCCTCCCGAATCGATCCGCTGATAGCACTGCAGCAGAACTAGACCGGGCAGGGGCTCGGGGCAGGTGGCTGGGGGCTGGGGGCTGGGGGCTGGGGGCTGGAGCTCGAACCTGCATCACGCTGCGGCGGAGGCGTTCATGTGACGCGCCGACTACGGAGGCGGCCGGTCTCGATCGCCAACTCGCGAGCACGCGCTGGGGACCAGCCAGCTCACGGAGCTGGCGGCCAGCGGCCCTCGACGAGCGCGCGCAGCGAGTTCCGGCGCCGTAGTCGGAGGCGCGGCGCATGAATGCCTCCGCCGCGCGCCGCAGACTGCTGACGGGTGTCGGAGGAGTTTATCGATTGCTGCGCGAGCGATCGGGCCTATCGCTGTTGCTGGAAACAGGGCGGTGCGATCCGTCGGTGGCGGTTCGCCATTCATGCTCGCAGGCGCCGCAATAGAACGACTCCACCTCGGCCCCGGCCTTGATGATGCGTTCGAGGCGGACGAACCCCACGCGCTCACACTTCGGGCAGGCGGTCCGACTGGTCATGAGACGGATGATGCTACAGCAGAGTCGGCTAGCCGGATCGATCTTCGTTCCGCCTTTAATTCGTCATTTCCATCAATATGCAGTACTCACGTTGGGATGCCGCCAGACTCTCCAGGCCTCGTCTGTCCGAAGTGCCGTGAGCCGAAAGCGGTGATCGTCGAGCCCGTCGTCACATCCGAGACGTTGATGGTGTTCCGATGTGAGGACTGCGCGTTCGAATGGGTATCGCTGCACCCGGATCGGGCGTGGAAGGCGAAAAGGACCTGAACGTCACGCCATCGGACTCGGACGCCTGGACGCACGCCGAGGACAGCCGTGTCAGGGTCGAGGTGCTCTAATCGCCTGAGAGCGCACGCTCGACGGCCGCAACCAACTCCGCGAGATCGATGGGCTTCTGCAGCACGGCGGCGATGTCCCGTGGTTCGATGTCACGGAGGTCGTTCCCCGTGGCGATGATGATCGGCAGCGTGCGAGTGGCAGCTCGACTCCGCAGGTCGCGATACACATCCCAACCACTGACGCGCGGCAGCCCCAAATCCAGAATCACCACGTCGGGCGCGTCTCGATCGATGGCACTCAAGGCGCTGAGTCCATCGGCGACGGCAGACACGCGATACCGCGACCCGGCCAGCGCGTCTTTGTAGAGATCGCGGAGTTGGCGATCGTCTTCAACAATCAACACGGTCGCAGCGGCGGCGGGAGCAAGCACGGGAGAGCATTGTAGGGGGAAGTCATTCCATACCTACCTCAGCCAGCCGCTTGGCGCTTCCCGCGGCTGGGGGCTGGGGGCTGGGGGCTGGGGCGGGCGACGTGAGAGGCAGCGAATGACACGGACGCGGATCGAGGCGATCGAGCAGGAGTTCCGTCGTTACAAGAAGCTTGGCGAGGGGGCGATGGCGCAGGTGAGCGACGCCGAGCTGTGCGGGGGCGCGGACACCAGCGATACCGACAACGCGATCGTCGCGATCGTCTGGCACATCGCTGGTAACTTCGTCTCGCGGTTCCAGGAGTTCCTGACGAGCGATGGCGAGAAGCCGTGGCGCAATCGCGAGTCGGAATTCGACCAGCGACTGGTGTCGCGTGCCGAGCTCATGGCGTTCTGGGACCGCGGCTGGACCACGGTGTTCGAGGCGATCGCGCCGCTGACGGATGACGACCTCCAGCGAACGGTGCTGATTCGGCGCCAGCCGCAGACGGTGGACCAGGCGCTCGTGCGATCGGTCACGCATGTGGCGTATCACGTCGGCCAGATCGTGTTCCTCGCCAAGAGGCTGCGAGGCGCGGAGTGGAAGTCGTTGAGCATCCCGCGCGGCATGTCGGAGGCCTTCAACCGAGCGGCGGGAATGTAACAGGGGCTGGGGAAGAGGGCGGGGGGCTGGGGGCTGGAGGCGGGGGCCTCTCGCGAGCACGCGCTGGGGCACAGATCGCCGCTCTCGGCCGCCGGTTCGCGTCAGCTCAGTATCGCGTGAGCAGTTGACGTGACGCGCGCACGACGGCCGCGAGCAGCTGGGGAAAGCGCGCGGGTATAGCTGATCGCGTCCGCCGGTCAGTTCAGTGAGACGAAATACCCTTGAATCCCATACAGAAGAACGGCACCGCCCGCCGTGCCGGTACTCCGCTGAAATCGCAGCGAGAGCGAATCGCCGGGCGACAGATAGATTCGCGTCTGGACCAGGCCGATGTGGACATCACGCAGCGGCCCGCCCTCGCCGGATTCGAAGATGCCCTGGAAGGCGACGGGAATAAACGTGCTTGTCGTGCTCGCGGTCACCTTCTCATCCGATCCGGCCGGCGTCTCCACTCGCACCGAGATCTGTTCGATGACGGCGCGCTTTCCGGCGGGGGCCGTAAAGACCGGCTCCTCCCTGAAGGTGTCGTTGGTGAACACATTGAAGCTGCCGCCGGCGCGCAGCGGTTGGTAGGCGGGATTGTTGACGTCCTGGACCAACGCCGCCCGGACCTGCGCTATGACCTCGCTCTTGGTCAAATGGGCGGTAACCATCAGTGCTGCCAGGCCCGCGGTGCCCATCAGCAGTGTTCGCATGAACGACTTCATGTGAATCTCCATGAAAAAGGGTGAGCAGAAATCTCACGCCCGGCAGACGCAATTCATCCCACTCACCAAGCGGAAGGCGAGCTGCTACTGAAGGTGCTGCTTCTTTCGCTTCCTGGCCTTTGCGACGCATCCGGCGATGCCAGTGCCGAGAAGGAGCAGAGACGTGGGTTCTGGGACGGCGGTGATGGCTGCCGAATCGACGTGGAGATCGCCTGACGCGGTTGAGTTGGCCGTCAGGTTAATGGCGACGCCGGCAGTCAGGAAATAGGGATTCGCGGTTGGCGACGCGAGCACTATCGCCGTATTGAATATCGGACCCGCAGTGAGTCCGGACGTGCCGAGCAGGTTGGTGAGGATCGGAGACGGTAAAGCGCCGCCGACGTTGACATTTGAGTTGCCGCCGTAAACGGAAGCGGTCTGTGTTATCCCCGCAGTCCCCTTGAAGTTCGCTGAGAGCGCGGCGGCGGTGAAGTCGGTATCGGTCGCATACAAATACACCGTCCCGCCGGTGCAGGCGCCGGAGCAGGTAGCGCCGTAGGCCAAATCAAGCAGCGGAGTTCCGAAAGGGCTATTAGAGATCGCCGTCAAACCGGTGATTGTTATCCCATTCACAGCGGCGACGGAGAACTGAATAAAGTCGGGAACCAGGCCGGATGCGCCGAGGTCACTGGCAGTTTGATCCTGGACAACCGTATCGCCCCCACCAGTGCACGCCGGGTCGTTGCAGATGTAGCTGATAAAAGCCGCTTCGGATCGATTCGCGAATGTGAAGCCGAACAACGTCGCCAGAAGTAAGGCGCTGCCGAATGTCCGTGCGAACTGTCGACGAATACTCATGGCTGCTCCTCAGTGTGTTCATCTCGTAGGCAGACTTTGCTCGGCGTCCGCCGCGACACCACACGCCGGATCATGCGATTCGTGGGAGATCAGAAAGAATTCGTGGTTCGACTGAAGAACCGTGCAAATGACGGACCACCTCAGCCATTACGTGAGGGAAGCGCAGGAGCACAACGCGATGCCATCCCTCAGGAGTTCGCGGTGACGCTCTCGCCGTTTCTGCTCGAGACGCGTCGTTGACGTTGAGAGCGGTCGTCAGCGCCGCGCATGCCCGCGCGCGCGCGAACTGACGCTTTCGACGCTGGGGGACTGCGGGACTCGGGGCCGGGGGCTGGAGGGTGGGGGGCTGGGGGACCGAGGCTGGGGGCTGGAGGAAGCTCTCGGCTAACGCCGGAATTTTTCAACGCGGTCCGTCGATATGGGCAGACGTGCGATCGCTTCGCCGCTCACCGCATGGCCGACCCTGAAAAGACCGGCGTCATCTGCCCGCGTTGCCATCGCGTTCGCGGCGTCGTGACGAGCGAGCCTGGCGCGATCTGCCAGACGTTCGAGTGCCGCGAGTGTGGCCACAAGTGGTGGGCTCTCGCACCAGACCCTCCGCCGCCGCCGCCCAAGGACTGCTGACGATCGGCAGGCTGGGGGCTGGAGGACTCGGGACTCGGGGCTGGGGGCTGGAGGCTGGGGGACTCAGGGCTGGGGGCTGAGGACTGGGGGCTGGAGGTCGGAGGCTGGGGGCAGGCGGGCGGAGGCAGGCGTCGGGGGCTGGGGGCTGGGGTACGGAAGTTGCCACCGCGGCGTCCTGCGCGATGAGTCGAGACCACACCAAGTTGCGCGTGTTTCATCTTGCCGACGGTTTGGTTCTCGACGTTTATCGCGTGTCGACGATGTTTCCCGATGACGAACGGTTTGGTCTGGTCTCGCAGCTTCGACGGGCGTCGGTGTCGTCGGTCGTCAACATCGTTGAAGGATCTGCGCGCGAGCAAGACGGGGAGTATCGCCAATTCGTCAACATCGCGTGCGGTTCGGCAGCCGAAGTGCGTTACCTCCTCGACCTCTCGTGTCGCCTGGGTTATTTGTCGCTACAAGACTTCACGCCGATCGAGCGCAAGAGCGACGAGCTCGTTCGTAGTCTGAAGAAACTCGTTGCCTCGTTGCGACCGATCTGACGCAACAAGGCCGGGGGCCGGGGGCTGGGGGCCGGGGCTGGGGGCCGGGGCTGGGGGGCCGGGGC
>JADMIO011000782.1_pt1 | contig 28786 bp, 28 predicted proteins | sample 8958161 | NCBI WGS metagenome assembly JADMIO01 (sample SAMN16585339, study PRJNA669376) | soil metagenome | isolation source: Crop rotation soil | place: USA: Cullars Rotation, Alabama | collected 2011 | reverse complement strand
CCAGCCACTTCTCGACGAGCCAGTCGTTCACGCCCGCCGCGCGCACCACCAGCGGCGACACGAAGTAGCCCTTGTCCTGCGACTGCGCGATCGCCACCGCGTCGGCGAGCGGCTCGTTCGACACCACCTGCTGGCCGGTGTAGCTGGCGTGGACGAAGCGTACCTTGCCGCCGCGCACGACCACGAAGCCGACGTGGTTCGCCAGCCCGATCAGATACAGGCCGTCGCCGAGCGCGGCGATGTGCTCGGCGAGCTCGGCGGGCGGGATGCTCAGGTAGCGGTGGACCGCGCCCTTCCCCGGCGCCAGCGACTTCTGGATGTCGAGCGCGGGCGCCTGGGCGAACTTGTAGCGGTCGTCGAGCTTCACGCCCGCGCTCTGCAGCACGCTGGTCACGAAGTAGCTGCAGCCGACCGTCATGTCCTGCTGGTGCGGCCGCGTCGCCGTCGAGTTCGAGCCGAGGCCCCACGGCGTGCCCATCCATGGCGGCATGATGTCGTCGACCACCGCGTCGATGAAGAAGCCGCGCGCGTCCGCCAGCACCTTGGCGCGCGCCGCGTCGTCATCGGCCGCCGCCAGCCGCTTCTTCAAGGCGACCCGGCCGGCCGCGACCCGCGCCTCGATCGCCGCGTAGTCCTCGGGCTCCTCGGCGGCCGCCGGCGCCGACGCCGCGGACCTGCAGCCCACTGCAAGCGCCACCACCAGCCACAGTGATCGTCGCATCCCTGGTGTACGCGAACGACCGCCCGGGCATTCCCCGCTTACTTCTTTTCGGGCTCGCCCTTCGGCGACGGCTTGTGGTGCGCCCCGCCCTTCTCTTCGTACGCCTTGATGATCTTCATGACCAGCGGGTGGCGCACGACGTCGACCTCGGTGAAGTAGCAGAAGCGGATGCCGTCCACGCCGTTCAACAGCTCGCGCACCTCGGACAGGCCGCTGCGCGCGCCGGTCGGCAGGTCGATCTGGGTGACGTCGCCGGTCACCACCGCCTTCGACCCGAAGCCGAGGCGGGTCAGGAACATCTTCATCTGCTCGCTGGTGGTGTTCTGCGCTTCATCCAGGATGACGAACGCGTCGTTCAGCGTGCGCCCGCGCATGAACGCCAGCGGCGCGACCTCGATCACGCCCTTCGAGATCATCTGGTCGGCGCGCTCGAAGTCCATCATGTCGTGCAGCGCGTCGTACAGCGGCCGCAGGTAGGGATTGACCTTCTCTTCCATCGATCCGGGCAGGAAGCCGAGCTTCTCGCCGGCCTCGACCGCCGGGCGCGCGAGCACGATGCGCTTGACCGCCTTGTCGGCGAGCATGCGCACCGCCATCGCCATCGCCAGGTAGGTCTTGCCGGTGCCGGCCGGGCCGATGCCGAACACGATGTCGTGCTGGCGCATCGCCTCGACGTAGCGCTTCTGCGCCAGCCCCTTGGGCGTGATCGGCCGCGCGCGGCCGTTCATCACCACCGTGTCGGAGAAGATCTGCTTCAGGTCGGTGTGGCGGTCGGTGCGCAGCACGCGCGCGGCGCGCGCGATGTCCTCCGAGCCGAGCGGCGTGCCGCGCCGGCAGAAGCCGTACAGCTGCTCGAGCATGGCGTGGGCCAGCCCGACCGCCTCGGTGTCGCCGGCGAGCGTGACCTCGTTGCCGCGCGCCGACAGCGCCGCGCCCGACAGCTCGGCGATGAGCTTCAAGTGCACGTTGCCGCTGCCGAAAAGCAGCAGCGCCGCCGACGTGTCGTCGAACGCCAGCCGTTCCCGGGTCTGCTCGAGGGCCTCACTCATCGAACGAAACGAGGCGTTCTAGCACAGTTGTCCGGCTCCGTCGAATGCGCCATCCTGCGCGGCATGCGTCCCGGTGAAGGCTTCTGCGATCTGGTCGAGGTGATGCGCCGCCTGCTGGCGCCCGATGGCTGCCCGTGGGATCGCGAGCAGACGCTCGCCACCCTCAAACCTTACCTGCTCGAGGAGACCTACGAGCTGCTCGAGGCCATCGACACCGGCGACGCCGGTCATCACTGCGAGGAGCTGGGCGACGTGCTGTTCCAGGTCGTCTTCCAGGCTGCCATCCGCGCGCGCGACGGCCAGTTCGACATCGACGACGTATCGCGCGGCATCGCCGACAAGCTGACGCGCCGCCACCCACATGTCTTCGGTGACGCGAAGGTCTCGGGTTCGGCACAGGTGCTGCAGAACTGGCACGACCTCAAGCAGAAGGAGAAGTCGCGCCGGCGCACGCTCGAGGGCGTGCCGCACACACTCCCGGCGCTCGCGCGCGCGGCCAAGCTGGGCGAGCGCGCCGGCCAGGTCGGCTTCGACTGGCCCGACGCGGTCGGGCCGCGCGCCAAGATCGACGAGGAGCTGCGCGAGCTCGATCTCGCGCTCGCGTCCGGCGATCGCGACGCGGCCGCGAGCGAGGTCGGCGATCTGCTGTTCGCGGTGGTGAACCTCGCGCGCAAGGCGGGACTCGACGCCGAGGACGCCCTGCGCGGCACGATGAATCGCTTCGAGTCGCGCTTCGCGTATGTGGAAGATCGCCTCGCCGATCGTGGCAAGACGCCACGCGAGTCATCGCTCGATGAGATGGACGCGTTGTGGAACGAGGCGAAACGCGCCGCGCGGTAGCACAACGACACACGACTGGCAAAATTCCGTGACCGAAAAATAGGCAAAGCGCGCAAACCCGCTTCCCATGCGGATTCGCGCGCTCGAAGCACAGCCTTCGTCACAAGTTTTCCACAGGCTCTGTGGGTACAAGCTCAACTCCCGCGCGTAGTTGCATGCGGTCATCCTGTCGCACTGCGAACCGGGCGCATCGATTCCGCCGCAGTTGACACGCCCGGCCCTGGCGCGGTAGGAATCTCGCCTCATTCCGCTACGATCGTAAGGAGCAGGCAGTGGCCAACATCGCGTCCGCACAGAAGAGAAACCGCCAGCGGCTCAAGCGCCGCGTGAGCAACGTCGCGCACTTGTCCAAGGTTCGCACGCAGATCAAGAAGGTCGCGACGGCGATCGCCGCGAAGGACAAGAAGACGCTCGACGTGTTGCACGAGGCGATCACCGCCATCGACAAGGCGGCGCAGCGTGGCGTGCTCAAGCGCGAGACGGCCTCGCGCAAGATCTCGCGGCTGACCAAGCAGGTCAACGCGGCGATCGGCGCGAAGAGCAAGTAACTCGTCTCTCCGCTCCGCTCTTCGGCTACTTAGCCAGCCCGACCAGTCGATCCACCAACCGGCCGAGCACCACATCCTCACCGAGCGCGGCCTTCACCGGGCCCTTGAGGTCGCGATCCGCCTTGGCCACCAGGCCGATGGCCGTGCGCAGCGCCGCGGGAGTGAAGCGGCGTGCCTGCGGCGCCAGCGCCTTGTCGAGCACGAACGGCGGCACGCCGATCACGCGCGCCATCTCGGCGGGCGGCGTGCGCGCCGCGGCCAGCTCCTGGTACAGCGCCAGCTGGCGCACGTGGCGCGCGAGCATGATGACCACGCCGACCGCGCTCTCGCGCTGCTCGAACAGCTTGGCGACCGCGCGCCGCGCCGCGGTCTTGTCGCCGCTGCCGACCGCGTCGTTCAGCTGGAACACGGTGCGCTGCGAGGTGTCGGCGATCAGCGCGTCGACGTGCTCGACGGTGATCGCGGCGCCCTCGCCCGCGTACAGGGACAGCTGCTCGACCGCCTGCGCCAGGCGTGACAGGTCGCGGCCGACGACCTCCTCCAGCCGCCGCACCGCGTCGCCGTCGATGCGCGCCGCGGCCCGCCGCGCCTCGTCCACGATCCAGCCGCCCACCGCGCGCGGCACGATCAGCTCGTGGATGAAGCCCTTCTTCTTGGCGGCGGCGAAGAACTTCAGTCGCCCGTCGATCTTGCCGCACGTCATCACCAGCACCGTCTCGGGTGACGGCGCGTCCAGGTAGGGAATCAGCTGCGACAGCGCGTCGGCGCCCGCCAGCTCGGCGTCGCGCACCAGCACCAGCCGCTTCTTGCCCATCATCGGCAGCGTGCGCGCCGCGTTGGCGATGGCGGTGCCGCTCGCGCCCTTGCCCTCGATGGCGTCGAGGTTGAAGCCGCGCGACGCGTGCGGCACGGTCTGGTCGATCATCGCCGTGACCAGGCGCGACACCAGCAGCGGCTCGTTCGAGCTCAGCACCACCACCGGCGGGACGCGGCCGGCGCGGACTTCATCTTCCAGCTCCGCCATCGCCGTGCACACTAGCACGATCGCGTGTAGAGTCCGGCCGCACACATGGCCCGGCAGATCGTCATCGCAGACCGTGCGCTCGTCGAAGGCGAGGCGCGCGGGCCGACCGCGATCCTCATCGACGACGGCGTGATCCTGGCGGTCGGCGACCCGGCGAGCCTCGATGCCACCGGCGCCGCGCGCGTCGACTGGTCGGGGCGCGCCGTCGTGCCCGGCACGGTGAACGCGCACAACCACTCCTTCCAGTCGCTCCTGCGCGGCATCGGCGACGACCTGCCGTTCCTGGAGTGGCGCGAGCGCGCGCTCTACCGCTACTCGCCGCAGCTGGGCCGAGACGGCGTGCACGTGGGCGCGCTGTTCGCGTTCGGCGAGATGCTGCTGCACGGCGTCACCAGCGTGTGCGACTTCTTCTACCTGAACGACGGCAGCAACGACAACGCGTCGGCGGTGATCGACGCCGCCCGCCGCCTCGGCATGCGGATGGTGATGGCGCGCTGCTTCTACGACTGGGACGGCGCGCCCGCCAGCTACCGCGAGCCGGTGGCGCGCGCGGTGGCCAACTTCCAGCTGCTGCACAAGGCGCACGCCGGCGATGCCCGGCGCATGGTCAGCGTGCAGCCGGCACCGCACAGCCTGCACGGCGCCTCGCGCGACATGATCGTGGCCGCCGCCGGCTGCGCCGCGGATGCCGGCACGCCGCTGCACATCCATCTCGCCGAGGAGCAGTACCAGGTCGACGACGCGCAGAAGAAGTACGGCGCGCGCCCGCTGCACGCGCTGGCGGCGATGGGCGTGCTCGACGCGCGTGTGATCGCGGTGCACGGCTGCTGGTTCGACGCCGGCGAGCGCGCGCTGCTCGCCGAGCGCGGCGCCGGGCTCGCCTACTGCCCGAATTCAAACATGTTTCTGGGCGACGGCGTGACCGACGTGGTCGACCTGACCGCGCGCGGCGTGCGCGTCGGACTGGGTTCGGACGGCGGCTGCTCGAACAACCGCGTGTCGGTGTTCGACGAGATGCGCGCCTGCGCGCTGTTGCAGAAGGTCGCGCGCACCGACGGCCAGGCGATCGCCGCCGAGACCTGCCTGGCGATGGGCACGCGCGGCGGCGCCGAGCTGCTCGGCCTGCCGGTCGGACGGATCGCACCGGGATTCCGCGCCGATCTGGTCGCGGTCGACCTCGACGACCCATCGCTGTGGCCGGTGCAGGCGCTGGCCAAGAACGTCGTATACTCATTATCTGCGAGAGCGATCACCGACGTGATGGTCGACGGCGAAATGGTAGTGAGTGCGCGGCGCCTGACCAGGGTGCCGCTCGAGGAGATCCGCGACCGTGTCCGTGAGCTCACCCGTGATTGGCGTCGTGACTGACCAGGCCACCACCATGCATCCCGAGAGCGCAGCGGCCGATGACGCGATGCTCGAGGTCGGGCTGACGCACGCTCGCTGGCGCCATCTGTTCTGGGCGGTGGTCGGGCTGGGGCTCGGCCTGCTGTTCCTGTGGAGCTTCGGCGGCGTCGGCAAGACCTTCGGCGTGCTGTTCGCGCTCGGCGGGGTGGTCGCGGCGCGCGCGTTCGCGCGCACCCTGGCGCATCCGCCCGGCGTGATCCGCGTGCACGCCGGCGGCCTGCTGCTGCCGCCCGGGCCGTGCACCGGCACCCATGTCGACGTCGGGCTGGGTGACGTGCGGCATGCGTATCTGCTGCGCCGCGCGGTGCCGTTCCTGGTCGCCAGCCCGATGCTGGTGGTGGAGACGGCGCTGGGCGTGTTCACCTATCCGCGCGACTGGTTCGAGACCGACGGCGATCAGCGCCGGCTGGCGGCGTCGATCAACCGGCGCCTCGGCAGGTCGTGAGACGCCGCGCCCTTGCGGCGCTCGCGCTGGCGCTGGTGGGCGGCGGCGCCGCGCTCGCCAAGTCGAAGCGGCCGGCGCCGTACATCGACGAGGTGCACGGCTTCCAGGTCACCCTGCCCGCCGGCTGGCAGCCGGTCGGCCAGGACACCGGCGCGGGCGAGGCCGAGCCGATCTTCAAGGCCGCCAACGACGCGACCGACCAGTGGCTGGTCGTGATCCGCCAGAAGGGCCCGACCGACGACGTCTACGACGATCCGAAGACCGGGATGGAGAACTTCGAGAGCGGCTTCGCCAAGGCGGCGCCCGGCTACCAGCGCGTGTCGCGCGCGAGCAAGAAGCTGCCCGCCAAGGCGGGCGGCAAGGCGGTCGTGCCGTCGATCGACCTGTGGTTCCTCATGGACCGCGACGGCAAGCCGGTCACGGTCGGCGTGCGCGCCCTCTTCTACCGCGGCTACACGCTGCAGCTGATGGTCGACTCGCCCGGCAAGAAGCCCTCGAAGGCGACCAAGGGCATCGTCGACAGCTTCAAGCCGTACTCGACGGAGTGAGATCGAGCGCGACCACCGTCTCGACGTGGTAGGTCTGCGGCATCAGGTCGACCGGCGTGGCCGACGCCACGCGGTAGCCGGCGGCGACCATGATCGCCAGGTCGCGGGCGAGCGTCTCGGGATCGCAGGAGACGTAGACGATGCGCGGCGCGGCGAGCGCCGCGAGCGCCGCGGCCTCGCCGGGATTCAGGCCGGTGCGCGGCGGATCGAGCACGACGAGGTCGGGACGCGCGGCGCCGGCGAGCGCGGCGGCGACGGGGACGGCGCGCCAGCTGATCCGCTCGGCCAGGCCGCGCCCGGCGAGCGTGCGCGCCGCGAGCGCGGCGGCGAGCGGCGCTTCCTCGACGGCGGTCACGTGCGCGGCGGCGGCGGCGAGATCGCGGGTGAAGTTGGCGCTGCCGGCGTGCAGCTCGAGCACCTGCTGGCCGGCGTGCGCGCCGGCGCCGGCCACCACCAGCGCGCGCAGCGCGGCATTGCCGGGCGCGGACACCTGCGCGAACGCGTCGGCGCGTGCCCAGAACGGCCCGGCGGGGTCGTCGGCGAGGTCGATCATCTCCGCGCCGACCACGATCGGCTCGGCGCGCTCCTCCTCGCGCAGCAGCACGCCCACGATGCCGGCGCTGCCGAGCAGCGCCGCCGCCGCCTCGCCGAGCGCCGCCGCGCCGCGGCCCTCGACGGCCACCTGGACCTCGCCGCGCAGCGAGCACAGGAGCTCCAGCTCGCCGCTGCCCGCGAACACCGGTAGCAGCCGCGCGCGCACCGCCGCCAGCGCGGCGTCGAGCGCCGGCTCGAGCTGCGGGCACGTCGCCACGTCGACCATGCGGTGCGAGCGGCGCGCGTGGTAGCCGAGCGCCCCGCCGCGCAGCCGCAGCCGCGCGCGCCGGCGCCAGCGGTAATCCGGCGACGGCGTCACGATGGGCGCGACGCTGTCGGTCACCTTGCGCAGCGCGCGCCGCACGATCTCCTGCTTGGCGGCGCGCTGCGCGTCGATCGCGACGTGCTGCCACTGGCAGCCGCCGCATTCCGAAAATAGTGCACAGCCCGGCGCCACCCGCGACGCGCCCGGCTCGATCACCCGCTCCAGCGCCGCGTGCGCGTAACCCTTGTGCTCCTCGACCAGCCGCGCCTCGACCCGGTCGCCGGGCGCCGCGCCGGGCACGAACGTCACCCGGCCGTCCGCGTCGCGGCCGACGCCGTCGCCGCCGAAACTCAGCGAATCGACGGTCAGCTTCACCATCCGCGGCGGGCGGCGCGCGGTGCGCTTGCAGCTCACGTCAGGTCCGCTTGCGAGCGCGACGCGCGGGCGCGACCAGCTCGAGCACGACCTTGGCGCCGCGCTTCAGCTTGAGCGCGCGCGCGGCGGAGCCGTCGCGCACGGCAATCTCCACCAGCCCGGACGAGCCCACGTAGGCGAGCGGCTTGCCCACCGCCACGTCGGCGTACGTGCGCTGCAGCGGCAGGCTCAGCCGGCCGATCTTGACCACGCCCTGCGCGCCCTCCTCGGCGACGTGCACGTCGGCGATCAGGTTTCCGAAGCGGTCGACGTGCACCACCTGGCCGGTGGCGACGCGCCCGTCCTTCGACAGCGTGGGCGGGCGGCGACCGAGCGTGCCCTCCAGCTTCACCTCGGCGCCCGCCTCGGAGATGGTGGCGCCGGTGGCCAGCCGCGCCGCCGCCGGCGCGAACACGTCGCGGCCGTGGAACGTCGCCGAGACCTCCGCGCGACGCCACTCCAGCGTGGTGATCTCGTGCACCGCCTTGGGCGTGGTCACCGCCAGCGCGAACACGCCGTTGTCCGGCCCGACGAAGCGCTGCCAGCCGTCGTCGATGGCGACCTCGCGGCGCGCGCTGCCCACGCCGGGATCGACGACCACCAGGTGCACCGTGCCGGGCGGAAACTGCGGCGCCGACTGCGCGAGCGCGAACGCGGCCGCGGCCACGTCCTGCGGCGGGATGTCATGGGTCAGATCGACCAGCGTCGCGTCCGGCGCGATCGACAGGATCACGCCCTTCATTGCGCCGACGTAACCATCCTGCGTGCCGAAGTCGGTGATCAGCGTGACGATGGCCATCCCGACCCAGATTGACAGCCCCCCGGCTCGCGCACAAGATGCCGGCCATGCAGAAGGTGTTCGCCTCTGCCGAGGCAGCGCTCCACGACCTGTCGGACGGCATGACGCTCATGTCGGGTGGGTTCGGGTTGTCCGGCAACCCGGAGCACCTGATCCGCGCGATTCACGCCAAGGGGACCAAGGGACTCACCATCATCTCCAACAACTGCGGCACCACCGACAAGGGGCTGGGCGTGCTGCTCGCCGCCGGTCAGGTGCGCAAGATGATCTCGTCGTACGTGGGCGAGAACAAGGTGTTCGAGAAGCTGTTCCTGAGCGGCCAGCTCGAGGTCGAGCTGTGCCCGCAGGGCACGCTCGCCGAGCGCATCCGCGCCGGCGGCGCCGGCATTCCCGGCTTTTACACCGCAACAGGCTACGGCACCGCCGCCGCCGAGGGCAAGGAGACGCGCGAGTTCGAAGGCCCCGACGGGCCGCGCATGTACGTGCTCGAGCGCGCGCTCACCGCCGACTTCGCCATCGTGAAGGCGTGGAAGGGCGATCGCTGGGGCAACCTCATCTACCGGAAGACGGCGCGCAACTTCAACCCGATGATGGCGACCGCCGGGCGCGTCACCATCGCCGAGGTCGAGGAGCTGGTCGAGCCGGGCGAGCTCGACCCGGATCAGATCCACACGCCGGCGATCTACGTGCACCGCATCCTGAAGGGCACGTCGTACGACAAGCCGATCGAGCAGCGCACGGTCAGAAAGAGGAGCGCGTAGCCATGCCGCCGCTTTCCCGCGAGGACATCGCGCGCCGCGCCGCGCAGGAGTTGCGCGACGGCACCACCGTCAACCTGGGGATCGGCATCCCCACGCTGGTGTCGAACTACATCCCGGCCGGCATGGAGGTCGTGCTGCAGTCGGAGAACGGCCTGCTCGGCATCGGCCCGTTCCCCTTCGAGGGCGACGAGGACCCGGATCTCATCAATGCCGGCAAGCAGACCGTGACGACCATCCCCGGATCGTCGTTCTTCTCATCGGCCGATTCATTTGCGATGATCCGTGGTGGACACGTCGACATGTGCATCCTGGGCGCCATGGAGGTCTCCGAGCAGGGCGACATCGCCAACTGGATGATCCCTGGCAAGATGGTCAAGGGCATGGGCGGGGCGATGGACCTGGTCGCCGGCTCGCGCCACGTGATCGTCATCATGGAACATGCGACCAAGGACGGCGGCTACAAGATCAAGAAGAAGTGCGAGCTTCCGCTCACCGGCATGCGCTGCGTGAAGCGGATCATCACCGACCTGGCGGTGATGGACGTGACACGTGAGGGGCTGGTGCTGCGCGAGCGGGCACCGGGCGTGTCGGTCGAGGACATCCAGAAAGTCACCGAGCCGCGACTGGTCGTCGCGCCCGAGTGCAGAGAGATCAGGTTCCAGTGACTGCAGGAAAGCCGCAAGGCCCTGAAAACGTGGTACATTCGGCCGTCGCTGGGCGGAGGGCGCCGATGACCAAGTCGGATCTGGTGGAGTTCCTCTCGGAGAAGTTGAGCCTCCCCAAGGGGCGCGCCGAGGAGGTCGTCAACTGCGTCTTCGATTCCATGGAGAAGGCGCTGCGCGAGGGCCAGCGCATCGAGATCCGCGGTTTCGGTAGCTTCGAGATCCGCGAATACAAGGCCTACGAGGGGCGCAATCCGCGCACCGGCGAGGCCGTGGAAGTGAAGCCGAAGAAGCTGCCGTTCTTCAAGGTCGGCAAGGAATTGAAGGAACGCATCAACGATTCGGCCAAGAAGGGCGACGGCAAGAGCGACGGCAAGGCGGACGGCAAGGCCGCCGCGGCGCCGGGCGTGCCGGGCGCGCCGGGCGAGAAGCGCGCCTAGGATCCTTCTAGAAAAGCCGGACAAGAAACCGGCGACCGGCAACCGGCGACCGGCAACCGGCAGCCGCAAACCCAGCAGGATCAGATCGAGGATCCGGCTCTCTTCGGTCTCCTGTCTCCTGTCTCCTGTCTCCTGTCTCCTGTTGCTTGCTCCGCCTCCGCCAGCATTCGCTGACGTTTTCCGGAAGCCCCCACGTGCCGCACCAGGCTCCACCACAGCGTCGCCTTCTGATCGGCGAGCACCAGGCCGCCTGACACGCGCGCGGCGTACAGCTCGAGCACCTGCGGATCGAACAGCACCAGCGACAGCCAGCGGCGCCAGGCGTCGCCGCCGTAGAGCAGGCGCGCGAGGTGGCGATCGAGGTTCAATTCGCGCCCGACGGTGGCGCGACGCAGTGCGCGGCGATAGCCGGCGAACGCGAAGTCGCCGCTGGCGAGCGCCTGCTGCACGTGCGCGGCGGCGACCACCGCCTGCTCCATCGCGACCGCGATGCCCTCGCCGGTGAGCGCGTCGATGCCGGCGGCGTCGCCGAGGGTGAGCACGTGCGGCGAGGCCACCGGGGCGCGCGGGTGATAGCCCCACACCGGCCAGCCGCGCAGCTTGCCGTCGCCGAGCGCGAGCCCCTGCTCGGCCAGGCCCTCGGCGCACAGCTCGACCAGCTGGTTGCCGGACAGCGTCTCGGCGCCGTGCGGCGGGTAGTGCATCACGCCCACGTTGAGCCGCCCGTCGGGCACGGGAAACGCCCACAGGTAGCCGCGCAGGCCGCGCGCCATCAGCGAGAAGTCGTACAGCATCTCGTCGTCGGCCCAGCCGGCAGGACGCGGGATCTCGGCGCGGAACAGCCGGATCGGCACCTTGTCGCGCGCGCGCAGCCGCTTGCGCACCACGCTGGCCGCGCCATCGGCGCCGACGAGCACGCGCGCGCGCAAGGTCCGCTTCTTCGTGATCACCGTGACACCGCCGTCCTCGACGCGAAAATCGCTCAGCGCCTCGTGCTCGGCGACCTCGATGCCGCGCGCGCGCACCTGCGCCACCAGCGAGGCATCGAACTCCTCGCGCCGGATCACGTACACCGGCCGCGCCAGCTCCACGCGCCGCTCGAACCCGCCATAGCGCACGCGCGCGTGCGGCGCCGGCACGTTGGGCACATCGAGCGTCAGCCCGGTCGCCGCCAGCGCCTCGATCATGTGCCCGGTCAGCCCGCCGCCGCACGGCTTGTCGCGCGGAAACCCCGCGCGATCGATCAGCAGCGTGCGCTTCACGCCGAGCTGCTCGAGCCGCGAGCCGATCGCCGTGCCGCCGGGCCCGGCGCCAGCGACGATCACGTCATAGTCGAACCGGGGACGGTGTTGCGTAATTGCAATTCTCGACATGGGCGTCGCAGGACGGAGAAATGCAATAACGCAACACCGTCCCCGACGCCAGCGCTACAGGCCGGCGTGCGCCGTCACCGTCACCGCCCCCGTCAGCTTTCCCTCCGGCACCGCCTGCCCCGCCATGATGGTCACGCGGCCGGTCACGATCACATTGAACGGCACGCGCCAGTTGGACATGAACTGCTCCATCGACGCCTTGCCGGTCTCGCTCAGCATGATCTCGCCCTCGCCGGTCTGGCCGGCGGCGACGCTGGCGATGGTGCCGATCTCCTCGGCCATCGGGTCGTTCGGGTCGCTGACGCCGTTCGGCGCCAGGTACACCGTCAGCGGCGGCGAGTCGATGTTGAGCGTGTTGGTCGACACCTTGAACTTGATGGTCTCCACCGTCACCGAGATCACCGCCTCGGAGTCGATGGTCTGCAGCTCGGGCGCCTCGTTCTTGAGGTCGAACATCTGGAACACCGACACGGTCACGTGCGCCTGGCAGTGCGCATTCGCATCGCAGTCGGCGCTGCACGCGCCCTGCTCGCAGATCTGCGTGGTCGCCACCGCGCAGTCGACAGGCGGGCAGTCGAGCGTGGGCATCTGCCCGGTGACCGTGAGCATCCAGTCCTGGGTGTCGAGATTGAACTCCTTCTCGGGCAACCTCAGGTTGAAGTCGGTCACGTCGGAGCTGATGAGCCCGCACGACACGGCCGGGGCGGCCGCGAGCGCGACCGCCAGCAATAGGCTACGTCTGGACATATAAGCTAACCTCCAACTAACGAGTATAACACGCGATTGGACCTACCCGGCCCTACCCCACCTAGCCCATCGCCTGCCCCATCAGCTGGCGCGCAATGATGATGCGCTGCACCTCGTTGGTGCCCTCGCCGATCTCGGTCAGCTTGCAGTCGCGCAGGTAGCGCTCGACCGGGAACTCGCGCGTGTAGCCGTAGCCGCCGTGCACCTGGATTGCCATGTCGCACGCGCGCATCGCCGCCGGCGCGGCGTACAGCTTGGCGATCGACGACTCCATCGGCGTGCGCATGCCCTGGTCCTGCATCCACGCCGCGCGCCGCACCAGCAGGCGCGACGCGTCGATCTGCGTGGCCGCGTCGGCGATCATCAGCTGGATCGCCTGCAGGTTCGCGATCGGCGCGCCGAACTGCACGCGCTGCTTGGAGTACTTCACCGCCTCCTCGACCGCGCCGCGCCCCAGCCCCACCGCCATCGACGCGATGCCGATGCGGCCCTTCTCCAGGATGCGCAGGGTGTGGGTGAAGCCGGCGTCGATCTCGCCGAGGCGGTTCTCGTCGGGGATCTCGACGTCCTCGAAGGTCAGCTCGGCGGTGTCCGACGCGCGCAGGCCCATCTTCTCGATCTTCTTCGACGCGCGGAAGCCCTTGGCGCCCTTCTCGACGACGAACGCGGTGAGACCCTTCTGCTTCTTCTCCGGCGTGGTCGACGCCAGGATCACGTACACGCCGGCGACCGAGCCCTGGGTGATGAACGTCTTCGAGCCGTTCAGCAGCCAGCGATCGCCCTTCTTCACAGCGGTGGTGCGCGCGGCGGCCGCGTCGGAGCCCGAGCCCGGCTCGGTCAGGCCCCACGCGCCCAGCACCTTGCCGCTGGCCAGGCTGGGCAACCAGCGCTTCTTCTGCTCGTCGTTGCCGGCGAGGAAGATGTGCCCGGCGCACAGCGAGTTGTGCGACGCGACCGTCAGGCACACGGAGCCGTCGACGCGCGCCAGCTCCTCGATGACCACGACGTAGTCGGAGAACTTCATCCCCGCGCCGCCGTACGCCTCGGGCAGCTGCATGCCCATCAGCCCGAGCTCGGCCAGCTTGGGGATGATCTCGAAGGGGAACTTCTCCTCCTCGTCCCAGCGACGTGAGTGGGGCGCGATCTCGTTGGCGCAGAACTCGCGCACGGTCTTCTGCAGGATCTGCTGGTCGTCCGACAAATCGAAGTTCATCTCGATCACTTGCCTTTCGCGGGCGCCGGCGCCTGCTTGAAGCGCTGTTCGGGCCCGCTCGGCGTGTAGAACTGCACCGCGGTCAGCCCCGCGGAGGTCTTGAACGAATGCTTCTTGCCGGGCGGGATGTACACACCCATCCCGACCTCGACTGGCAGCTCCACGCCGTCGATGGTCATGGTGCCCGAGCCCTCGAGGACGTAGAGCAGCTCCGCCTGCTTGTCGTGCACGTGCTCGGGCACCGCCGCGCCCGCCTCGGCGCGCAGCCAGCCGACGTACGCGGCGCCGTCGCCCGCCGACTCGGCGTCGAACAGGATCTTCACCTTGCCCTTGCCGGCCATGATCGCCAGCTCCTTGGCGTCCGCGCCCTTCACGACCTTCGGCTGCGGCGCGGCCTCGTCGGGCTTCTTCTGCTCGGCCTTGCTGACCGAGGTGGTGGTGCCGGCCTTGGCCGCCGCCGGATCCTTGAACGGCCGCTCCGGCCCGCCCGGCGCGTACAGCACCAGCACGCGGGTCGGACGGTTCTTGCAGCAGGTCGCGCCCACCGCCACCGCCGTGCCCGCGGGCACGTACACCGCGTCGCCCGGCCCCGCCTCGACGCCCTTGCCGTCGCCCAGCGCCTTGCCCAGGCCCTTCACGCGCAGCGAGCCTTCCAGCACGTAGTAGATCTTCGCGCTGGTCTGGCGGTGCAGCGGGATCTCGGTCTGGAACTTGAGCGACAGCACCGTGAGCGACGCGTCGGTGGCGCCCACCGAGTCGCTGTCGAGCACGATGCGCGCCTCCAGCTTGCCGCCCTTGGGCGCGCGCACCGTCACGTCGGAGTCGCGCACGGTGTACTGCGCGGCGCTGGCCACGAACACGAACGGCAGCTCCAGCCCATCGCCGGCCGCGAACGCCGCGCCCATGTCGAGCGCCTTGGCCAGCCCGACCACGCACGCCGACAGCTCGGCGTCGCCGGTGTCGTCGGACACGACGTCGACCTTGGCGACCTTGCCGCCCTTGCCGGCGGTCAGGCGCACGACGATCTTGCCGTGCACGCGGAAGTTGTCGGCCGCCGCCTGCTCCCAGCAGCGGTGCAGCTTGGGCTGCAGGCCCTCCATGATCACGCCGACCGCGGCGAGCTGCGGATCCGGCGCCGGCTCGTCGGCGAGCACGCCCCCGGCGCCGAGCGCCACCAACAGCAATGCGAACAACCGTCTCATGTCATGTCCCTCAGTACTTCGCGCGCGATCACCACGCGCTGGATCTCGCTCGTGCCCTCGTAGATGCGGGTCACGCGGGCATCGCGCAGGTAGCGCTCGACCGGGAACTCGCGGGTGTAACCGTAGCCCCCGTGTATCTGCACCGCCATGTCGCAGATCTTCGAGCACTTCTCGCTCGCGACCAGCTTGGCGATGGATGCGGCGAGCGTGTACGACTGGCCGGATTCCTTCAGCCACGCCGCGCGCAGCGTGAGCAGGCGTGCGGCGTCGCGCCAGGTCGCCATGTCGGCGAGCATCAGCTGGATCGCCTGCAGGTTCGCGATCGGTGCGCCGAACTGCACCCGCTCCTTGGCGTAGCGCGTGGACGCCTCGAGCGCGGCGGTGGCGATGCCGACCGCCTGAGACGCGATGCCGATGCGCCCGCCGTCGAGCGCGGTCATCGCGATGCGAAAACCGTCGCCTTCGCGGCCGAGCAGCGCGTCGGGGCCGACCTCGACGTCGTCGAGCAACAACTGCACCGTCGACGAGCCGCGCAGGCCCATCTTGTCCTCCGGCTTGCCCGCGGACAGCCCGGGCGTGCCCTTCTCGACCACGAACGCCGACAGCCCGCGCTGGCCCGCCGCCAGGTCGGTCTTGGCCCACACCACGAACAGCCCGGCGTGCGAGCCGCTGGTGATCCACTGCTTGGTGCCGCGCAGGCGGTAGCCGCCGCCCGGCAGGCGGGTGGCGAGCGTGTGCAGGCTGCCGGCGTCGGAGCCGGCGTGCGGCTCCGACAGCGCGAACGAGCCGACCACGTACGGCCCGCCGATCAGCTTGCCGACCCAGCGCTCGCGCTGCGCCTCGTTGCCCCACTGGCAGATGAGCTCGGCCGCCATGTTGGTGACGGTGACCGCCACCGTCACCGATGCATCGGCGCGCGCCAGCTCCATCATCGCCAGCGCGTAGGCCACCGGGCCGGCCTGCGCCCCGCCGTAGGCCGCCGGCACGTTGACGCCGAGCAGGCCGAGGCGCGCCAGCTCGCCCAGCTCCTCGACGGGGAACTGCTCGCTCTGGTCGCGCGCGGCGGCGCGCGGCGCCAGCACGCGGGTGGCGAACTCGCGCGCGGTGCGCACGATCATCGCCTGCTCGTCGGTGGGATCCAGCTGCATCGGTGGGCGCTCGCTACCGGCCTGCGTAGGTCACGGTGGTCTTGGCGACCGTGCCGCGCGGATCGGTGAGCTTCCACGACATCGCGACCTGGTGCGCGCACTCCGCCCAGTCGGCGGGAATGGGATCCTCGCCGTCGGCGGCGAAGCCGGCCGAGGTCACCTTGCCGCCGGCGCCGACGTACACGGTCACCTGCACCTGGGGCACGCGCTTGCCGTCGACCGCCTCGCGGCACTCGTCGAGCTCGGGCAGCTTGGGGCCGAGATCGCTGGCGGCGATGCCGTCGTCCATCGCCACCGTCTTGCCGCGCGCGGGAAAATCGATGGGGAACTGGAACTCGGCCTCGCCGCCCTCCGGCTTGGGGAAGTGCACGCTGCCGAGCAGCTCGAGCACACACTTCTCCACCGGCCACGAGCCGAGCGTGCCGTGCATCACGTGCACGTGCTTGACCGCGCCGTCCTTGGCGACCAGGAAGTGCAGCTCCACCTGCCCGCCCACGTAGCGCAGCTTGCCCACGCCCTTGGCGTAGCAGCTCTGCACGTCGTCCCAGCTGTTCTCGATGATTGGCTGGATCTCCGACGGCGACAGGTGGCCGTGCAGACCCTCGACCTGCATGTCGTCGTCGCCGTCGTCGTCGTCGTCCTGGTCGGGCGGGTCGATGGGCACGCGCGTCGAGTGCGCGGTCTCCGGCTCGGCCGCCTCCTTCTTGCCGCCACCGCCGCCGCCACACGCAGCGAGCGCAGCCATCGCGATGAACGCAACCGTACGACCAAGCTGCATGCGTCTACTCCGGTTCGAAGTCGTAGCTGAACGAGAAGTCGGTATCCATGCCCGGGCCGGGGATCTCCCACGACGCGATGGTGGTCTTGATGCAGTCCTCGAGGTCGGGCGAGTTCAGCGTGTCCTGGGCGATACGGACCTTCTTGGGCTTGCCGTCGGCGCTGACCACCATCTCGACGGTGACGCGGCCCTTGGCCTTCTTGTCGAGCTTGCCCGACTCGACCGCCTCGCTGTAGCAGCGCGCCACCGACGGACGCTTGCGCACGAAGCAGGCGTTCAGCTCGTCGAGTTTCTCGGGATCGACCATCTGGTCGGAGCCTGGGTCGCTGGAATCGTCGTCGCCCTCGCTGGCGACGTCGCCGGGATCGTTCGTGTCCTTCTTGCCGCCGCCGCAGCCGGCGGCGCCCAGCGCGATCGCCGTGCCCAGGAGCACCACCCGCCATCCACCTGTGCGCATGCTGCCCTCCTGTCCTCGTCTAGTCTTTGAGCAGGTTGCCGGCAATGACCAGCCGCTGGATCTCGCTGGTGCCTTCGTAGATCTCGGTGATCTTGGCGTCACGGAAGTGGCGCTCCACCGGGAAGTCCTGCATGTAGCCGTAGCCGCCGTAGACCTGCACCGCCTCGCGCGCGGCGCGGTTGGCGACGTCGGACGCGAGCAGCTTGGCCATTGCGCTCTCGGCGGAGTGACGCACGCCGCGATCCTTGAGCGAGGCCGCGCGCAGCGTGAGCATGCGCGCCGCGTCGAGCTCGGCGGCCATGTCGGCGACCTTCCACTGGATGGCCTGGTGGCTGGCGATCGGCTTGCCGAAGGTCTTGCGCTGGCCGGCGTACTGCACCGAATCCTCGAGGCAGGCGCGCGCGATGCCCAGCGCCTGCGCGGCGATGCCGATGCGCCCGCCGTCGAGCGTGTTCATCGCCACCTTGAAGCCGCCGCCGACCTCGCCGAGCACGGCGCTCTTGGGCAGGCGCACGTCGTCGAAGAAGATCTGTGACGACTGCGAGCCGCGGATGCCGAGCTTCTTGTCGAGCGGACCGATGGTCACGCCCTTCGCGTCCGCGGGCACCACGAAGGCGGTGATGCCCTTGTTGCCCTTCGACTTGTCGCTGTTGGTGAACAGCACGATCACCTGCGCATTCGGGCCGTTGGTGATGAAGTTCTTCACCCCCGAGATGGTCCAGGTGTCGCCGTCGAGGCGCGAGACCGTCTTCTGCGCGGCGGCGTCCGAGCCCGCCTCCGGCTCGGACAGCGCGAAGCAGCCGAGGATCTGGCCGCGCGCCATCGGCGTGAGCCACTTGGCCTTCTGCTCGTCGGTGCCGAACTTGAGCAGCGGGTCGCAGGCGAGCGAGTTGTTCACGCTCATGATCACGCCGCACGAGGCGCAGGCGCGCGAGATCTCCTCCATCGCCAGCACGTACGCGACGCAGTCGAGCCCGGCGCCGCCGAACTGCTCCGGCACCATCATGCCGAGGAAGCCCAGCTCGGCCATGCGCTTCACCAGGTCGGCGGGAAAGCGGTGCTCCTCGTCGATCTTGGCGGCGCGCGGCAAGACCTCCTTGGTGGCGAAGTCGCGCGCGGTGCGCTGGATCAGCTGCTGCTCTTCCGTCAGTCCGAAATCCATGTCGTCTATTTGCCCTTGAAGGCGGCGGGCCGCTTCTCGAGGAAGGCCTTCATGCCTTCCTTCTGGTCTTGAGTGTCGAACAGCGAGGCAAAGGTATCAGCTTCGAGGGTGCAAGCGTGCGATAGCACCATCGACTGGCCCAGGTTCATGATGTGCTTGGCCTTGGCGATGGCGAGCGGGCCCTTCGACGCGATCTTCTCGGCGGTGGCGCGCGCCTTGGCGAGCAGCTCGGCCGGCTCGCACACCAGGTCGACGAGCCCGATGCGCAGCGCCTCGTCGGCGCCGACCATGTCGCCGGTCATGACCAGCTCCTTGGCCTTGGCGATGCCGACGCGGCGCATCAGCCGCTGCGTGCCGCCGAAGCCGGGGATCACGCCCAGGTTCACTTCCGGCTGGCCGAAGCGCGCGGTCTTCGCGGCGTAGATGAAGTCGCACGCCAGCGCCAGCTCGCAGCCGCCGCCCAGCGCGAAGCCGTTCACCGCCGCGATCCACGGCCGCGGCGAGCGGTCGATGGCGTCGGCGAGCGCGCCGCCGGCGAGCGAGAAGCGGCGCGCCTCGCTGACCTTCATGTTCGACATCTCGCTGATGTCGGCGCCGGCCACGAACGCCTTCTCGCCGGCGCCGGTCAGGATGACCGCGCGCAGCGCCGCGTCCGCGTCCAGCTCGGCGGCGACCGCGGTCAGCTCGGTCAGCACGCCGGGATTGAGCGCATTGAGCGCCTTGGGACGATCGATGGTGACGGTCGCGACCGCCCCCGCCTTCTCGACTCGAATGAACTCACTCATCGCGAGGCCTCGCTCGGCTGCTTCACGCCGTCGACGTACTTGTAGAAACCGCGTCCGACCTTCTTGCCGTACCAGCCGGCCGCCACGTGCTGCCGGAGCAGCGGGCATGGCCGGTACTTGTCGTCGCCCAGCTCGGCGTGCAGCACCTGCGAGATCGCCAGCACCGTGTCCAGGCCGATGAGGTCCGCCAGCTCGAGCGGGCCCATCGGGTGATTCAGGCCCAGGCGCACGCCGGTGTCGATGTCGTCGGCGGTGCCGAGCCCCTCGTACAGCGCGTAGCACGCCTCGTTGAGCAGCGGGATGAGCACGCGGTTCACGATGAAGCCGGGAATGTCGCGCGCGGCCACCGTCGTCTTGCCGAAGCGCGCCGCCAGCGCGATGGTGTCCTGGTAGGTCTCGTCGCTCGTCGGCAGGCCGCGCACGACCTCGACCAGCTTCATCAGCGGCACCGGGTTCATGAAGTGCATGCCGATCACCTTGTCGGGGCGCTTGGTCACGCTCGACAGCTTGGTGATCGAGATCGACGACGTGTTGGACGCGAGGATCGCGCCCGGCTTGGCGTGGCGCTCCATCTCCTCGAAGATCTTCAGCTTCACCGGCTCGTTCTCGGTGACCGCCTCGACCAGGAAGTCGCACGCGCCGAGCGCCGCGTAGTCGCCTGCCGGGCGCAGCCGCTCGAGCACGCCGGTGCGCGCGGCCTCGTCCATCTTGCCCTTGGCGACCTGCTTGGCCAGCATGTCGCCGATCTTGGTGCGCGCCTTCTCGGCGAGCTCCTTGTTGGCGTCGAGCAGCACCACCGTCAGCCCGGCCTGCGCCGCCACCTGCGCAATGCCCGCGCCCATCTGTCCGGCGCCGATGACGCCGATGGTCTTGATGTCCACTACAGGCGCTCCACCAGGAGCGCGATGCCCTCGCCGCCGCCGATGCACAGCGACGCGCCGCCCTTCTTGGCGCCACGCGCGGCCATGGCGTACAGGAGCGTGGTCAGGATGCGCGCGCCCGAGGCGCCGATGGGATGGCCGAGCGCGACCGCGCCGCCGTTCACGTTGACCTTGGCCGCATCGAGGCCGAGCAGGTCGTTGTTGGCCAGGCCGACCACCGCGAACGCCTCGTTCAGCTCCCACAGATCGACGTCGCCGACCTTCCAGCCGGCGCGCTTGACGGCATTCTCGATCGAGCCGGCGGGCGCGGTGGTGAACCACTCCGGCGCCTGCGCGTGCTGGCCCCACGACACGATCTTGGCGAGCGGCTTGACGCCGCGCGCCTTGGCCGCGCCCGCCTCCATCAGCACCAGCGCCGCGCCGCCGTCGTTGATCGACGACGCGTTGCCGGCGGTGACCGTGCCGTCCTTGGCGAACGCCGGGCGCAGCCCGGCCAGCTTCTCGATGTCGCCGCGCTTGGGCTCCTCGTCCTCGCTGATGACCTTGGCCGGGCCCTTCTTCTGCGCGATCTCGACCGGCGCGATCTCCGCCTTGAACTTGCCGTCCTTGGTGGCCGCGAGCGCGCGCCGGTAGCTCTCGGCGGCGAACGCGTCCTGCTGCTCGCGCGTGATCTTGCGCTCCTTGGCGCACAGCTCGGCGCAGTTGCCCATGTGGATCTGGTTGTACACGTCCCACAGACCGTCGTTGATCATCGAGTCGACGAGCTGCTGGTTGCCCATCTTGAAGCCCTCGCGCGCGCGCGGCAGCACGTAGGGCGACTGCGACATCGACTCCATGCCGCCCGCGACCACCACGTCGGTGTCGCCGGACAGGATGGCCTGCGCGCCGAGAATGACCGCCTTCAGGCCCGATCCGCACACCTTGCCGACCGTGGTGCACGGCACGCTCTTGGGCAGGCCGGCGGCGAGCGCCGCCTGGCGCGCGGGCGCCTGGCCCATGCCGGCGGTGAGCACGCAGCCCATGTAGACCTCGCCGACCGCGTCCGCCGAGACCCCCGCACGCTCGAGCGCCGCCTTGATGGCGATCGCGCCCAGCTGGGGTGCGGGGAGCGACGCGAGCTCGCCCAGGAACGAGCCGATCGGAGTGCGCGCTGCAGCTACGATCCAGACTTCACGCATGTTTCGGCCTCCGGGGAGCTGGTGTTAGGATAGCCGCCGTTGGATATCCCACGCCGAGCGCCAGTGTCAAGCCACCAGTCCCGCGAATCTGTGAGAGTTTTCCAGCGCTTCGGGCTGGTCTTTGGGCTTGCGGGAGGGCTGTGGACAAGCCTCGCGGCGTGCGGCGGCGACAACGAGGCGTCGATCAAGATCACCATCCACGCGCCGCCTCCGCTGGATACCACCGGGCACTGCCCCGCGGGCGCGCCGCTGGTGCCCATCGCACGTGCCGCTGACGGCCCGACCACGCTGCGGCTGACGTACCGGCGGCATGCTGGTGCGCTGCTGTGCGACACCATCGTCCCGCTCGAAGGCGTGCGCCACCTGGTGGGCGTACCGCAGGGCGTGGGCGGGGCCGAGCTGGGCCCGGTCGACCTGGTGGTCGAGGCGTTCCGCGGCGACGCCACCGCCGGCGCGGTGCTGGTCGGGTCGGGGCAGGCGCTCGACGTCGACCTCGCGCACGACAAGGACGTGCAGGTGATGGTGGCGCCGCGCGACCAGTTCGCCTGCGCACAGGACTACGGGCTGCGCGGGCGCGCGTTCCACTCGGCGACCACGCTGCCGACCGGCGAGGTGGTGCTGGTGGGCGGCCTGGTGCCCGATCCGAACGACGCCACGAAGACCGAGATTCGCCTCGACATGCCGGTCACCGGCGGCGGCTTCTATGCCTCGGCGAGCGTGGAGATCTACGACCCGGAGCACGCCACGTTCCGCGAGGTCACCGTGCCCGGCCTCACGCCGCGCGCGTTCCACCAGGCGTACCTCTTGCCCACCGAGCCGGGCGCCGCGCCGCGCGTGCTCCTGGTGGGCGGGCTGGCGCCGGTCGGCGATCCCGCCGCCGCCCCGCTCGCCGACGGCGTGCGCGACGGCGCCGAGCCGCTGCGCCTGGTGCCCGCCACCGGCGCGATGGCCGCGCCCACCGAGATCCTGACCCTGCCGGCCGAGGGCGACGGCTCGGTCGCGCGCGTCGAGGGCTCGGCGGCGTTCGCGCCGCGCATGTTCGAGGCCGCCACGCGCGCGCCCTCGCCCGGCGACGACCCGGCGGCGCCGCAGCAGACCCCGCCGCTGGTCGCGGGCGGCTGGGAGACCTACCCGACGACGTTCGCCAACAGCTACCAGACCGCCGATCTGACCAACGCCGCGGCGCAGAGCTACGCCGCCGCCATCGTGCCCGCCGGGCGCGTGGGCGCGAGCGCCACCTGGCTCGCGCCCGACCATGCGCTCATCTGGGGCGGCAACCTGGGCAGCGCGCTCGGCAACGAGAGCCTGGAGGCGGGCGACCTGCTGACCGGTTTCGGCGGCGCGGCGCAGTCGGCGCTGGTGATCTTCGACGGCGCCGGGCTGCAGCCGGCGGCGCGTGCGTTCCACGTGGCGGTGCCGCTCGCCGCCAACGACCTGCTGATCGTGGGCGGTTTCCGCGTCGCCGGCGGCTCGACCGGCGAGCCGGTGTCACCGTTCGCCGAGCGCGTGCGCTTCCCCGCCGGCGACGTGAACGCCGTCGTCGAGGTGGTCGACGCGCCCGGCGCGCTGCCGGTCGGCTACCTCGAGGGCGTGCCGCTGTACGGCGGCGACGCGCTGTTCTTCGGCGGCAACCCGGCGCAGGGCATCCTCGGCTCGCCCTGCCCCGACGGCACCATCAACTCGGCGCTGTGCGCGGTCGCCGACGCGTGGCGCTGGCGCGCCGCGCTGCAGGTGCTGGTGCCGGCCACGCCCATGCGCTCGCCGCGCTGGGGCCACCGCGGCGCGGTGCTGCTCGACGGCACCGTGCTGGTCACCGGCGGCTTCAGGAACCAGGGCAACAAGCTGTTCGTGGTGCGCGAGGCCGAGCTCTACAACCCGCGCACCGAGGCCGACGACGCCGCCGCCGGTGCGCTCGAGGGCCTGTCGCCGCGCGCGGCCGGCGACATCGCGCGCAAGCCCGACGGCACGCCGTTCTCGCCCTGCAGCGTCACCGAGGTGGCGCAGTAGCCGACAGGTCGAGCGTGACCACCGCGTCGCGCGCGATGTAGACGGTGCGCTCGCTCTGCTCGCTGCGCAGGTCGGCGGTGAGCGTGACCTGGGCCTGGTACTGGCCGGGCGGCAGGTGGGTCTTCAGGCTCACCTCGGGGCCGCTGACCGCCCACACCAGGTGGGCGAGCGGCGGGCCGCCGGCGGCGGGGGTCATGTCGACCTCGACCCGGCTCGCCCAGGGCGCATCGCCCACATGTAGCACGATGGTGGCGTCGACGATGTGCTCGCGCGAGCGCAAGAGCTGGGCGCCCACGAGGATGACGCCGACCAGCAGGATCAGCGAGGCGATGCGTCGGCGGGGGCTCTGGCTCACGGACTGGTAACTCTTTCGATGATTGCGCACACTAGCATCCATGTTCATGCGGTCAAATCAGGGGTTCGTCCTCACGGCGGCGGTGCTGGCGGTGGCGGCGGCGTGCACCAGCGGGCCGCGCGCAGTCGACACGCGCGCCAAGCTGGAAGATCACGATCTGTCGGGCGCGATCGCCACCTACCGCGACTGGCGCAAGTCGAGCGGCGGTGACGACCGGGTGGCGCTGCGCGCGATGGCGCTCGGCACGCTGTACGGCGCGATGAAGTCGCAGTCGCCGGCGGCGCGGCGGCTGGCGATCGAGGCGGCCTGGGACCTCGACGAGCCGCAGCTGGGCGAGACCGTGGCCCAGCTGCTCGACGACGACGACGAGACGGTGCGCGCGACCGCGGCGGCCGCGCTGCTCAAGGCGCACCCCGACGCCGGCCGGGTGCTGGGCGACACGCTGAAGAGCTCGGATCCCGAGGCGCGGCGCATTGCGGTGCGCGCCATCGGCGAGCGGGTGGGCAAGCGCGCGCGCGAGGACATCGTGGCCGCGCTCGCCGACCCGGACCCGGGCGTGCGCGCGGTGGCGTGCGGTGCGCTCGAGCACGCGTGGGACGCGGGCAGCGACCCGGGCGCGCTCGCCGAGCTGGTGGGCAGCGACAAGTCGGGGCTGGTGCGCGCGGCGGCGCTGCGCACGTTGACCGCGAAGAAGGCCACCGGCGCGCTCGACGCGGCGCGCGCCGCGCTCGCCGATGACTACCTGGGCGCGCGCCTGGCCGCGGTCGAGGCGGTGGCCGCGCTCGGCGGCGCCAACACCGACCTGGAGCCGATCGCCGCCGGCGCCGAGCCGTTCTCGGCGCTGCGCGCTGGCGTGGCGCTGGCCAAGCGCGGCGAGCGAGCGCCCGGGCTGGCCGCGTTCACCGCCGCCGCCGGTTCATCCGAATGGACGGTGCGAGTGGCGGCGGTCAACGCGCTGCCGCGCCTGGCCGAGCACGACGACGCGCTCCAGCGCCTGGCCGGGCTCGCCGGCGACAGCGCGCCCGAGGTGCGGCTCGCGGTCGCGCGCGCGTACATCCAGCTGGGCCAGACCGAGCGCGCCCGCACCCTGCTCGGCGACGCGCTCGCGCTCACCGACGATGGCGCGCGCCTCGAGGCGTCCATCGATCTGCTGCGCCTGCACGACCCGCGCGCCGCCGCGACCCTCGACGCCATCATGGGCTCCGAGCAGCCCGGCCTGCGCGCCGGCGCCGCGCAGGCGCTGCGCTCGGGCGGCACCGTCAGCGATGCGCTGCTCGGCCTGCTGCTCGACGACCAGCTGACCGTCCGCGTCCAGGCCGCCTGGACGATCCTCAAGCTGCGCTGATTCCGGGTTTGCGGCTGCCGGTTGCCGGTTGCCGGTCGCCGGTTTCTTGTTCCGGGTCCCGCCGCGGCGCTAGAACATCACCTGCGCCTCGAGAATGAACCTCTGCTCCCCGATTCCCTTCACATCCGGCCCATCGGCATTCTTCCAGTCCAGGAACGAGTACATCGCCGACAGCTCGATGCCGTGCTCGTGCCGGTAGTAAGAGACCAGGCCGCTGATCTCGGTGCGCTCGTCGTCCTGCGGCACGTCGAGCTTGCGCCCGCCCAGCGCCAGCGGTGACGTCTCCGCCCAGCTGTAGCGCGCGCCCAGCTGCAGCCGCTCCGGCATCACGAAGTACGACGCCTGCCCGTAGAAGCCCATGTAGCGCCCACCCGGCGTGATCACCGGGTCCTGGTTGGCGCCGATCACGCCCCAGTTCTCGTCGCGCAGGAAGAACTCGCCCTCGACGCCCACGCCGCGCATGCGGAACGACAGGTCGCCTTCCACCTGCCACACCCGCACGTTGTCGCGGTTGCCGTCGGAGTCGACGTCGGTGTTCGACAGCGCCTGCGAGCTGGCGCCGTAGCCCCACTTGTCGGGCACCGGCGTGTTCTCGAAGGTGCCGGCCACGCCCAGCATCAGCTGCGGATCGTGCGACGCGTGCAGATCGCCCTCCTCCGCCTTCCACGCCTTGCCCAGCACGCCCATCTGCACCCGCCCGACCAGCAGCGGATCGATGTTGTCGTTCTTCGCCGCGTTCTTGCCGCCGCCGTTGTACATGCCGACCATCACGTCGAGGTTGTCGCCCACGCCCGTCCACGTCAGCAGCGCGCCGATGTCACGGTCGTAGCGGAACGCCTCGGTCGCGACCGAACGCTCGACGAACGACAGCTTCTCCGCCGGGTTGATGAACTGGCGCGAGAACGGCACCTTGAACTGCCCGGCGCGCAGCTTGAAGCCGTGCGGCAGCGCGCCCTCGACGAACGCGTCGTTGAGCACCACCGACGCGCCCGCGGCCTCGACGTTCATCTTGTAGTACAGCCGCGGCGAGTACAGCTTGCCGTCGACGCCGATGCGCGCGCGGCGGAAGCCGAAGCCGCTCTCGTAGGTCTCGTCGAACGCCTCCTGCACGCGTGTGGCGTAGCGGAACTGCAGGTAGCCGAACAGGCGCAGCGAGAACGCGTCGCCGTCGACCAGGCGAAAGCCCTCGCCGTCCCAGCTGCCGCCCGCGCCGCCGCCGCCGCCCGCCGGCACGCTCTCGGGCGCGCCGTTCGCCGCCACGTCGGCACGCAGCCCCGACACCTGCTCGCCCAGCTCGCCCACGCGCGCCTCCAGCTTGTCGAGGCGCTCGACCAGATCCCCCTGCCCGGCCGCGCCCCGCTGCATGGCGTCCACGTCCTGGCGCAGCGCCGCGACCTGCGCGCCCAGCTCGTCGATGCGCTTGGACAGCTCGGGCACGTCGACGCTCAGCTTGGCCAGCTCGTCGAGCTGCGTCTGCAGCTTGTCGAGCCGCGCGCCCAGCTCGGCGAGGCTCGGCCCCTTCACCGGCACGGGCGCCTTGGCTTGCGCGCGCGCGACGGCAGGTACGGCGATCAGGATGAAGAGAGAGAAAACCAGACGGACAGTGGCGCGCATCGGCGCGCACTATAAACCGTTACCGGTGATCGCGGTGATCGCGCCGTTCGACGCCGCCGCCGTGGCCGCTGCGCTCCCAGTGGCCGTCGACCCAGTGGTAGCGGTTGCCGCGATGCTCCCAGTGGCCGTCGATCCACGCGTAGTCCTGGCCGCGATGCCGCTGCCAGTGGCCGTTTTTCCACACCCAGCGCCCGCCGCGCCACTCCCAGTAGCCGCGCACCCAGACATAGCCGCCGCGCGGGGCGGGCACTTCCTCGGCCTGCGGCGGCGGCGGCTCGCTGTCCGCCACCATCGACGCCCCGCCGTGCACGCGAATCAGGCACGCCGGCACGGTGGAAAGCGTCGACACCGCCAGCACGCCGGCCAACAGCCAGCTCGTCCACTTCGCCGTCATCGCAGCCTCCTGCCGATCACTATGGCACGCGCTCCCCTGCCAGGGATGTGACGTAGTCCGCCACCAGATCGATCTGCTCGGGCGACAGCTTGGAGCCGAATTCGGGCATGTCGTCGTGCTCGCCGAAGTACAGGGGCTGGCCGGAATCCGCAATGAACCTGGCCAGGTGCGCGCGCGAGCCGCGTCCGCCCAGGTTCGGCCCGGTGCCCTCGGTGCTCTCGCCGTCGTCGAAGTGGCAGTCGGAGCACTTGCCGTTGTCGAACAGATCCTTGCCCTTCTTGGCCTTGTCCGCGTCGACGTCGGCACGCCCCTGCTGGCTGTAGACGAACTCGACCAGCGCGTCGAGATCGTCGCCCTTCTCCTCGGCGGGCTTCATCCGGCTCTTGAAGCCCTTCAGCTTCTTGTGGCGACCGAAGTAGGCGTCGCCGTCGGGATCGGTGAGCAGCCCCTTGATCCACGCGCGCGAGTTGTAGCCCGCGCCCACCACCGGCGCCTTGCGCTGGTCGTTGTCCTCGTGGCAGCCGGCGCAGCGCTCCTTCCAGATCAGCTTGGCGGCGTGGTACGGCTCGTTCTCGTACACCGAGGTGCCGCCCGCGGGCGGCACGCCCTCGAGCGCGAGCGTGCGCGCCTGGCGCGCCTGCTCGTTCGCCTCCGCCATGCGCTTGCCCAGGTCGGGATTGTTGGCGTCGGCGCGCATCGCCGCGAACATCAGGCTGCCCGCGCCCGCGAACACCAGGCCGAGCATGGTGAGATATGGAATGCGCCGGCCAGGCGAGCGGTCGTCCTTGCGGTCGAGGAACGGCACCGACAACAGGATGCCGCCGACCACCACCGGCGCGCCCAGCGCCGCGATCGTCTCCATGCTGCCGTGGAAATACTTCAGCATCTGGAACAGCGGCAGGAAGTACCACTCCGGCCGCGCGTCGTAGCCCGACGCGGGATCGGCGGGCGCGCCCAGCTCCACCCCGCCGCCGCGCACCGTCATCACCAGCATCAGCACGAACACGATCGCCATCGCCACCAGGTCGCGGAACAGCTGATCGGGCCAGAACGGCGCGGTCGTCCGCTCCAGGTCCTCCTTGGCGCGCCCCCACTTCGGCGTGACGCCGTTCTTGCGGAACAGCGCGATGTGCACGACGACCAGCAGGATCAGCGTCGCCGGCAGCACGAACACGTGCAGCGCGAAGAAACGCGTCAGCGTCAGGTTGCCGTACTCGTTGCCGCCCTGCACCAGCCGCTGCAGCCAGCCGCCGATCACCGGCGACTGCCCCATGATGCCGGTGGCGACCTTGGTGGCCCAGTAGCCCTTCTGGTCCCACGGCAACAGGTAGCCGGTGAGCGCGAACGCCAGGATCAGCCCGAGCATGAGCACGCCGACGATCCAGGTGACCTCGCGCGGCTTCTTGTACGCGCCCCACAGCGCCGTCTGCATCAGGTGCAGGCCGGCGACGATCACCATCGCCGACGCACCGTGCGAGTGCAGCCCGCGGATGAACCAGCCGAGCGTGACCTGGTCCTGGATGTACGCCACGCTCGACCACGCCGTGGTCGCCGACGGCGAGTAGTACATCGCCACTTTCCAGCACAGTGGGATCCGAAGCTTGGAATTCACGTGACTTGAAGTCGCGGC
>JADMIO011432799.1_pt1 | contig 28789 bp, 31 predicted proteins | sample 8958161 | NCBI WGS metagenome assembly JADMIO01 (sample SAMN16585339, study PRJNA669376) | soil metagenome | isolation source: Crop rotation soil | place: USA: Cullars Rotation, Alabama | collected 2011 | reverse complement strand
CGCGACAACTTGTCCACGTGGAATTCTAAGCTTAGGATCCCAATGTGCTGGAAAGTGGAAGGCGCTGAAGGCGCGCCTCAAGACCGCGGGCTACAAGCTCAAAGACGTGCACACTGTCGTCGTCACGCACTCGCATCCCGACCACTTCGGCAACGCGGGCCGCATCGGACGCGAAGCGAACGCGAAGATCATCACGCACAACGCGTTCTCGACGTGGACGGTGAAGGGCCCGAGCGCGCACCGCGCCCTGTCCGAAGAAGAAGCGCGCCGCCACGAGCTGCTCGCCGCCGCGGTCGCGCAAGAAGTCGACGCGCCCGACGAGATCCCGACGATCGCGGAGTTCGACAGCGCGAACGATCTCATCGACGACGACACCGACGAGACCGAGCCGACCGCGACACCCTGGGGCGCGACGACGCCGTGGGGGACGACGAACCCCGGCCCGCCGTTGAAGCGCCGGCTCATGATCCGCGCCATGCGGTTCTTGTTCACGTCACCGGAGCCGACCGAGCGCTTGCACCACGGTGAGCGGATGCGCCTCGCCGGGCGTGATTGGTTCGTCGTGCACACGCCCGGTCACACCGTCGACCATTTGTGCGCGTGGGATCCCGAGACCGGCACGCTGCTGACCGGCGACCACGTGTTGCCGTCGATCACGCCGCACGTCTCGGGCGTGCGCAAGGCCGACTCCCTGCAGTCGTATCTCGCCACGCTCGATCTCGTCGCGCATCTCGACGGCGTGAAGCTCGGGCTGCCCGCGCACGGCCACCCGTTCGCCGACGTGCCCGGCCGCGTCGCCGCGATCAAGGAACACCACGAAGAGCGCATGGAGCTGTTGCGCGAGGCGTCGCAGTCGTTGGGCCCCGCGACGGTGCCCGAGTTGTCGCACGAGGTGTTCCCCAAGCGGCACTGGGGCGTGATGGCGGAGAGCGAGACGTTCGCGCACCTCGAACACATGGTGCACGAGGGCGTCGCGGAACGGTGGGAGGAAGACGGCCTCCTCAGGTACCGCACGGGTGCCGCGTGAGCGCCGAGGCGACCGATCTCCTCGCGCATCTCATCCGCAACGAGTGTGTGAACGACGGGACGCGCGAGTCGGGCTTCGAGTCGCGCAGTGTCGACGTGCTCGCGCAGTATCTCGGCGGCTCGGGCCTCGACCTCGAACGCTACGAAGCGCAACCCGGGCGCGAGAACCTCGTCGCCCGCATCGAAGGCTCCGATCCAACCGCGCCCACGTTGCTCTTCATGGGCCACACCGATGTCGTCCCGGTCAATCCCGACGGCTGGTCGCGCGACCCGTTCGGCGGCGAGATCGTCGACGGTGAAGTGTGGGGACGCGGCGCGGTCGACATGCTCAACCTCACCGCGACGATGGCCGTCGCGTTCAAACAGCTCGCCGACGAAGGCTTCACGCCGCGCGGCACACTCATCTATCTCGCGGTCGCCGACGAGGAGAACCTCGGGACGTGGGGAGCGGAGCACCTCCTCGACAACGAGCGCGACGCGGTGTTCGCCGACTACGTCGTCACCGAGTCGGGTGGGTTCCAGATGCCGCACGCCGACGGCCCGCGTCTGCCGGTGATCGTCGGCGAGAAGGGTTCGTACTGGTGCCGCATCTCCGTGCGCGGCACACCGGGCCACGCGTCGCAGCCGTTCCGCACCGACAACGCGCTCGTCACCGCGGCCGAGGTCGTCCGCCGGTTGGCCGAGTACAAGCCGCCGACGATGATCCACGACACCTGGCGCCGCTTCATCGAGGGCGTCGACTTCGGTCCCGAGTGGAACGCGCGCCTGCTCGACGACGCGACGCTGACCGAGTTCTGCGAAGAGCTGCCGCTCGGTCTCGCCCGTCAGGCGCACGCGTGTACGCACACGACGTTCGCGCCGACGATCATCCACGGTGGCACGAAGACGAACGTCATCCCCGACCTCGTCGACGTCGAAGTCGACATCCGCACGCTGCCGGGCCAGAAGGCGGCCGACATCCAGGCGATGCTCGCCGACGCGCTCGGCGACCTCGCGGGTCAGGTCGACGTCACGCCGTTCGACGAGAACGAGTCGACCGCGTCGCCCACCGACTCACCGATGTGGGACGCGATGGCCAACGTCTCGAACCGCCTCGTCGCGAACTCGTCGCTCGTGCCGTTCCTGACCGTCGGCGCCACCGACGCCCGTTTCTTCCGCCGCGCCGGATCGGTCGCCTACGGCTTCGGCCTGTTCTCCAAGAAACTGTCGTTCGACGACTACGCGTCGATGTTCCACGGCAACGACGAGCGCGTCGACATCGAAAGTCTCGAGTTGTCGACCCAACTCTGGCACGCGTTGGCCCACGAGCTCCTCGCCTGACCGAGGCGTCGCTCACCCGGAATGATTCCGGGTCAGCGACGCTCGACCGACCAGGACTTATTCTTCGCCGTAGTCGCGGAGGTAGCGCTCGAAGTCTTCGGCGAGGCTGTCGCCGGTGGGGAGGTCGTCCTCGTCGAGCCAGTCTTCGTCGTCGTCCTCGTCTTCGTCGGGGTCGATGAGACCCGTCGCCTCGGATTCGTCGTAGCGCTGTTCGAGGCGGGTGACGTAGCTGGTGACGTCGTTGTCGGACGCGACGACGTCGGCGACGGAGCGTTCCCACGCGGCGCTGGCGATGTCGAGGTCGGTGAGGTCGAGGCCGAGATCGAGCAGGTCGCTGAGCCGGTCGAGGAGCGCGCGTGTCGCCTTCGGGCTCGGCGCCGACGCGACGTAGTGGGGGACGGGCGCCCAGATCGACGCGGACGCGAAGTCGCTGCGCCGCACCGCGTCGTGCACGACGCCGACGATGCCGGTCGGTCCTTCGTAGCGTGAACGCTGCATGCCGAGCCGCGCGGCCAGCACTTCGTCGGTGGCCGAGCCCGTGCAGCGAATCGGTCGCGAGTGCGGGGTGTCGCCCAACAGCGCGCCGAGGGTCACGACGGTCTCGCAGCGGAGGGACTGCGCGACCGTGACGATGTCGTCGCAGAACGCACGCCACCGCAGGTTGGGCTCGACGCCGAGCAACAGCACGAGGTCGCGTTCGCGCGTCGGTACCCGCGCGGTCGAGAACGTCAGCTCCGGCCACGTCAGCTCGCGCACGACGCCGTTGACGACCTCGACCATCGGCCTCGCCGCCTGGAAGTCGAGGTACTCCTCGGGGTCGAGCGTTGCGCACGGCGCGGCGCGGAATGTGCGCGTCAGCCAGCGCACGGCGTCGGTCGCGGCGTTGCCCGCGTCGTTCCATCCGCCGAACGCGGCGACGAGCGCGGGTCGGTGCAGCTCGGGGCGGTCGCTCCAGCGGACGGTCACCGAGTCACCCTATGTCCTCGACGCGATGGCTCGATCCGAAGGTTCACGCCAAGGCGCCGGCCGACCGCAATCGCTCGATCTCGCCGTCGTCCATGCCCACCGAACGGAACACTTCGTCGGTGTGCTCGCCGATGTCGGGTGCCCGGCGCGTGATCTCCAGTCCCTTGCCGTCGAAACGCATCGGCCCCGACGACAGCCGCGCGTTCGGGTGTCCGGGGACGCGAGGCATGTAACCGTTCACTTCTACTTGCGGATCCGCGATGACTTCCTTCGGCGACGCGAACGACGAGTAGATCGTGTCGTGCACGGCGAGCCGCGCGCGTAGGTCGTCGAGCGTCATCGACGCGATCTGTGCGCAGAAACGGTCGTAGAGCTCGTCGACGTGCGCCGTGCGTGACTCGACAGTCTTGAACTCCTCGCGCTCGAGGAGATCGTCGAGGCCGAGGGCGCGGCACGTCGGCTCCCAGTGCCGTTCCTGGTCGAGCATGTTCAAGCTCAACCAGCGCGTGTCGGCGGTCGGGTAGGCGCCGATGAGCACCGTGCCGCTGGGTGCTTTCCCGGGCGTGTGCCGCCGTGCTTCTTGGTCGGTCGCGGCGGTGGTGACCAGGTCGATGGTCAGGGTCCACACGGCGGATCCGAGCAGCGACACGTCGACGATCGAGGGTTCGTTGGTGCGCGCCTGCTTGTACAGCGCGCCCGCGATGCCGCCGGCGAGGTAGGCGCCGCTCGGCGCGTCACCCATGGCGCCGCGCGGCATGACGAGGGGCGCGCCGGGCGCGGTGAGGATGTGTCCGAGGCCGCCGCGCGCCCAGAACGACACCGCGTCGAAGCCGCCGAGATCCTTGTCGGGCCCTTCGAGTCCTTGGCCGCTCCCGATCGCGAAGATGCAGCGCGGGTTCACCTTCCAGATGTCGTCCGGGTTCAGCCGCAGCTTGTCGCGCGCGGACGGCAGGAAACTGGTGATGAGAACGTCGGCCCACTCGATCAGCGGGTCGAGCGCGGCGCGTCCTTCGTCGTTGCGCAGGTCGATGACGACGCCGCGCTTGTTGCGGTTGAACGACTCGAACAAGATGTTGAAGCCTTCGACGTGCGGCACGACACCGAGCGACGCGTAGTGACGCAACGGGTCGCCGCCCGGTCGTTCGACCTTGATCACGTCCGCGCCCCACTCCGCGAGGATCGCCGCGGCTGACGGCACGAAGCCCTGTTCCGCGACCTCGAGCACCTTCACGCCGTCGAGCACACCCATGGTTCCCCTTTTCGTATGCGCGCCGGGAGCCTACGACTCAGCCGGTGACGAGGAGTCCGAGCCACGCGGCGGCGGTCGACGCCACGATCGACACCCATGCGTACGTGACGCGCGCGCGGGGCACCTCGCGGTCGACGACCTCGAACGCGTAGCCCGAGAACGTCGTGTAGGCGCCGAGGAACCCGGTTGCGACCGCGGCGCGCGGCAGGCCGTGCAGCGTCGAACCCGCGACCATGCCGAGCAGCAACGACCCGCTCACGTTGACGACGAACGTGCCCCACGGGAACCCGCGCCCGAGCCGTGCGGTGATGCCCCGTTCGAGCAAATAGCGCGCCGGCGCGCCGAACGCGCCCGCGATCGCGACGACGAGCAGCGTCATTGTGCCGGCCTCCGCGCGACGACGAGCCCCAACGCACACGCGGCGATCGCGGCGGCCGCGCTGACGACGGCGTAGGTCACGGCCAGCGTCCAGTGGTCGGTGCGCGCGAGCGACGCCGTTTCGACCGCGAACGTCGACATCGTCGTCAGCCCACCCATCACGCCGATGCCGAACAGCGGCCGCGCCCACCACGTGTCGCGGCCCGCGCTGACGACGATGCCGAGCAGGAAGGAGCCGATGACGTTGATGAGCAATGTCGTGCGCGGAAAGGTCCCCGCCGTGACCGGTGACGCCTCGAACGCGAGGTACCGCAGGCTCGCGCCTACCGCCCCGCCCGCCGCCACCAACGCGACGAGCGCGCCGTCGTGGCGCGTCATCCGCGGAGTGCGGCTACTTGCGAGTTGTTCGCCTGCTCGAGTGCACGCGTCGCGAGTCCTTCGACCATCGCGCCCATGTGCCCGAACCCGTCACCGAGCGTCTTGCCCATCAAGAAGCGCGCGTGGATGCCTTCGACGATGATCGCGAGCTTGTACGACGCGAGGATCTCGTAGAAGTCGAGCGACGAGAGGTCGCGTCCCGACTGCTTCGCGTAGCGCTCGACGATCTCGTCGCGCGTCATGAACCCGCGGGTCGTGTCGATCTCGGCGCCGACGCCTTCGAGTGCGTTCTCGTCGCGGGCCCAGTAGAGGAGGAACAGTCCGACGTCGCTGAGCGGGTCGCCGAGCGTCGCCATCTCCCAGTCGAGGACCGCCGCGATCCGGCCCGGGTCGTCGGGCGCGAGCATCGTGTTGTCGAGGCGGTAGTCGCCGTGCACGATCGTCGGTGGGGGCGACTCGGGGAGCGCGGCGCGCAACCGGCGCGCGAGCTCGTCGATGGCGGGCAGCTCGCGCGTCTTCGACCGTTCCCACTGCTCACCCCACCGGCGCACTTGCCGTTCGAGGTAGCCGTCGGGATGCCCGAACTCCGACAGGCCGACCGCGTTGTAGTCGACCGCGTGGATGTCGACGAGCACGTCGACGAGCGCTTCGGAGCAGCGGCGGGCGTCGTCGGCCGACAGCGCCGCGAGCTCGGTCGGCGTGCGCAGGATCTGCCCGTCGACCTGCTCCATCACGTAGAAGGGCGCGTCGTTGACGTCGTTGTCGTCGCAGAACGCCAGCGGTTGGGGGACCGGCACGCTCGTCGGGGCGAGGCCGGCGAGCACCTTGTACTCGCGGGCCATGTCGTGCGCGGTCGGCAGCACGTGCCCGAGCGGCGGGCGGCGCAACACCCACTCGTGCGCGTCGTCACCGACGAAGTACGTGAGGTTCGAACGGCCGCCGGAGATCAGACTCGCGTGCAGCGGTCCACCGGTCGCGCCTTCGACGTTGGCCGCGAACCACGGCTGGAGTCGATCGAGGTCGACACCCTGCGGTGTGTCAGTCACGGGCGTGAGACTACGCGGCTCCGTGCGGAGCGCGGGTGGGACGCGACTAGGCGATGCGGTGTTCGCGCGGCGTCACGGGCTTGCCGTTGCCCCGCGGGTAACGCGCCACTCGCCCGACGGGCATGTCGACCCGGAAGCCGGCCGCGGCGCGCTCCTCTTCGGACTCGCCGCCCCAGAAGCCGTACTCTCGGTTGTCGCGCGCCCAGTCGCGGCAGGGCTCGAGTGCGGGGCAGGCCCGGCACACCGAACGGGCCGAGGCCTCGCGCACGGCCCGCGCCTCGGGGCGCTCGCCCGGAGGCGCGAAGAACAGGTTCGTCTGCCCTTGGCACGCGCCTTCTTCGGTCCATGTCAACGGACCGGTAAAAATCAGATTGGAAACCGCTTCTGCGGCCATGGGCCCTCCCCTGGCTACTGGAAAGGACGGGGACTCGGAACCCGGCTTGGGGGGTTGTCGGGATCCGAGCCCGTCACGTACCCACTAGTGAACCGGATCACAAAACCATCTGTCAAAGGTGTTCCGGCGATACTCTGCATCGTGAAAACCGATATGTCTGATTAGGAGCCACCCATGGTCGACATTCGGCAGCTGGAGACACTCCTCGCGGTCGCGGAGGAGGGATCGTTCACCGCCGCGGCCGACCGGCTGCGCACGGTCCAGTCGAATGTGTCCGAGCACGTCCGCCAGCTCGAGCACGAGCTCGGGGTGCAGCTCCTGGTCCGCCAGCGCAGCGGGACGGTCCCGACCGAGTTCGGCGTGCGCGTGCTCGAACGAGCGCGTGCGATCCGCAGCGAGCTCGACGCGTTGCACGCGGATATCTCGATGTTGCAAGGACTCGAAGTCGGGCACGCGCGGCTCGGCGTCGTCGGCACCGTGAGCCGGTTGCTCGTGCCCGCGCTCGTGGCCGAGATCAAACGCGTCGCGCCGGGTGTGTCACTGCGGCTGACCGAAGGTGCATCCGAGCGTCTCGCGGTCGAAGTTGCCGAACGCGAGCTCGCGTGTGCCGTCGTCACCGAACCGGTCTCCGATCCGCGCTTGATCGTCGAGCACTTGCGCGACGAAGCGCTCGTCGCGCTCGTGCCGCAACACGCGGCGTTGCCCAGTGGTCAACCGACGTCGTTGCGCGAGCTCGCCGAGTACCCGTTGATCCTTCCACCGGTCGGCAACCCCTTGCGCGAAGAGGTCGACGTCGCCGCCGCGAGCGAGCACGTCTCGTTGAAGGTCGCGGTCGAGGTGGAAGGCATTCGTTTGATCCTCGATCTCGTCGCGGCCGGGGCCGGGTACTCGATCGTGCCCGAGACCGCGATCCCGCCGGAGTCAGGCCTGCGTGCGATCCCGATCGCGCAGATGCCGCCCCGGCGGCTGGCAATGGTGCGCACCCGCAACGTGCAGTTGACGCTGGCTGATCAGGCCGTGCACGACTTGGCGGTACGACTGGCCAAGGACCCCGACATCGTCCACTAGGGAGCAGGGACGAAGCGGGTGCCGAGCACTTCGCACTCGGCCGCGAGGCCTTCGACTTCGAGGCGGTCGACGCCCGGCGGGCCGTCGCCGCGTTCCTCGAGCCGGAGCCGTGATCCCGACGGCCACCGCAGTTCCGCGCTGTTTGCGTCGCTCTCGACGACGTCACCGCGCAACAGACCGCTGAAGAGCCCGAGCGCGGACGAAAGACTCGGTGTGCGCAACACGATGCGCCGCAAGCGCGCGGGCGGACCGGACGCGGGCGTCGGGTCGGTCCACCAGCGTGGGTGTTCGTTGGGGCCGTTGGCCGCGACGTGCGCGAGCAAGTCGGCGCGGTCGCCGTTATGTGTCGTCTCCGCGAGCTGCACGACGGTGCCGTGCGCTTCGCGGGGCATCAAGAACGCTTCCTTCCACTCCGGGTCGGAGACGTCGATGTTGACCGGTTGGTAGCCAGCGGCGCGGACGCGCTCGATCGCGTCGGTGAGCGACGGCACCTTGAAGGTCATGTGGTGCGGCCCGGCACCGTGACGCGCGACGAAGCGAGCGAGGAAATCGTTGCGCTCGACTTCCCACGGCTCGAGCAGCTCGATGCTCATGCCGTCGCCGTCTTTCGTGCCGATCCACACCTGCATGGGCCGGAAGCCGTAGGCCTGGCCGCCGAAGACGACGGTGCCGCCGAGCTCGCCGGTGAGAAAGCGCAGCGCGGGTGCCGTGTCGCCGGCCGCCAACGCGATGTGATCGAGCTCGTACCCGGGCATGCGTGCTCGTTCAGGCCGCGAGCGGTTCGGCTTCGGCGACGCGGGGCTTGCGGCCGGCGCGGGTGAACACGCCCGACAGGACCCAGCCCACACCCAGCGCGACGAGGCCGCCGACCGCGTCGAGGATGTAGTGGTTGCCGGTGATCGTGATGACGATCACGGTACCGACCGGATACAGAACGGCCAGCACCTTGGCCCACGTGTGCTTGACGCGTGGGAACAGCACGAGCGCACACCACGTCGCCCACGCCACGTGCACGCTGGGCATGGCCGCGAACTGATTGGAGATCTTGCTCACCGCGCCGCTGTTGAACGACCAGAACGTCGGGTACTTCGCGAGCGTGTCGACGAAGCCGTACGACAGCGGCAGCAACCGCGGCGGCATGAGCGGGAAGCGCGTGAACCCGATCAGCGCGAGCGCGGTCGTGATGCCGAGCATGTTGCGGTAGCGCGGGTAGTCGTTGGTGAACTTCCGGTACAGCAAGATGCCGCAGCCGATCGTCACGATGAAGTGCAGCGACCCGTAGAAGTAATTCGCGGCGATGATGAGCGGCTTGAAGTGCTGCGCCCAGTCTTGGAGCAGCTCCTCGTGATAGATGCCGAGTGCGCGTTCCCATCCGATGAGTCGCTTCGCGTTGTGGAACGCCTCGGCCGTGCCGCCCTCGTTCGCGTTGCGCACGAACGAGTAGATCTCGTAGAACGCGAAGATCATCAGGAGCTCGAGCCACCAGTAGACGTGGCGGCCGTCCTGGAGCTCGCGCCCGCCCTTGAGGGCGCGCTTCTTGCCGAGCGTCGGCGTCAGTGACTGGCTCACCGAGAGCCCTCGGCGGGCGCGTTCTTCGGCTTGTTGCGGTTGCCGACCGCGAATGCGGGCGCACCAAGCATGCTCACGATGAGCGTCGCCGAGAACCACAGCAAACCGAGCGCGATCGCCTGGCGCTGATCGACACCCCACGGGTGCAAGAAGAGGACGAGCGCGCCCTCCCGTACGCCGAGCCCGTTGAACGTGATCGGCAGCACCTGCAGCATCGCGACCGCGGGCACGTACATCATGATGCCGGCGATCGGCACACCGAGATCAAGCGTACGGAAGATGAGACCGACGGCGAGCACGACCGACGCCTGGTACAGGATCGCGGTGCCGATGACCGGGATCGCCTGGCGCGGCTCGCGCCGCAAGCGGTCGATGCCGATGTGGACCGCGCCGATGAAGCGCATCCAGTTCTCGTGCTCGGCGAAACGACCGGCCATCTTCGGGTGGCCGGCGAGATACAGGATGATGCCGAGCACGACCAGCGTCGCGGTCGCGATCAAAACGGGGATCCACGCGTGGTCGACGTCGAGGATCGACGGTTGGAGCAACACGCCGGCGTAGACGATGAGCGGGAGCGCGACGAAGCCCGTGAGGCGTTCGAGCGCGACCGATGCGAACGCGGTGCTCGACGAGCCGCACGCGGGGGTCACGCGCGTCACGCGCAGGACGTCACCGCCGATCGTCGACGGCAACACGTTGCCGACGAAGAGCCCGGCGAGGTAGTGCGACGTCAGCGTCGCGAGCGGGATGTCGACGTCGAACACGTTGAGCACGCGCTTCCAGCGCCACGCGGAGAGGAAGACGCCGGCAAACGTGACGAGGACTGCGAACGCGAGCAGCAACCCGGTCAGCACATGGTGCTGATTGGGCAGGACTTCGTCGGGATCGGGCGCCTTCCGGATGAGGATCGCCAGGAGCCCCAGGCTGAAGACGATCCGCGCCCAGAACTTCCAGCCCAGCCCCTTCGGTGTCGGCTCGGCCGCCTCCTCCATGGCGGGACAGCCTAGGTGTGAGGACACCCGGTCTGGCGCCCGAGCCCCGGCTGCACGACGATGGTGCCGTGCACATCGTGACTGACGACGGCGTCACCCTGGCCGTCGACGTGAAGGGGACCGGCCCCGGGTTGGTGCTGGTCCATGGCTTCGGTGGCGCGAAGGAGGACTTCGCCGACCACGCCGACGTGTTCGCCCGTGACCACACGGTCGTCACGTTCGACCATCGTGGCCACGGCGAGAGTGACAAGCCGGACGATCTCGCCGCGTACTCGTTGGAGCGCCTGCGCGCCGACGTGCTCGCCGTCGCCGACGGTGTCGGCCTCGACACGTTCCGGTTGCTCGGGCATTCGATGGGCGGCATGGTCGTCCGCCGCATCGCGATCGATCAGCGCGAGCGCGTCGACGCGCTGATCATGATGGACACGACCGCGGGACCGATCCCCGGGTTCGATCCCGACATCATGGAGATCGGTGCCGGCGTCGCGTTGAACGACGGCAAGCAGGCGCTCAAGGATCTGCTCGACGCGTTCCCGACGCTCGACACGCCCGCGTACAAGCGCACGCTGCTCGAGCGGCCGGGCTACCAGGAGTTCGTCGACTACAAGTGGGACGCGCTGTCCGAGCGGATGTGGGCGGCGCTGAACCGGGCGATGGCGCGCCAGGACGACGACCTGGACGCGATGCGCGCCGTCTCCTGTCCCACGTTGATCATCGTGGGTGAGCAGGACACGCCGTTCCTCGTTGCGTCGCAGGCGATGGCCGACACGATCCCCGGCGCTCGCCTCGTCGTCATTCCCGAAGCGGGCCACTCACCCCAATTCGAGAATCCCGACGCGTGGCTGGCGGCGATGGAGGAGTTCCTCGCGTCGCTCGTGCGCGTGTCCTGATCGGAGCATTAGGAGAGCAGTCGTATGGAAGCGCACGGGGGACGGCTCGCGGTCGAGGTATTGCAACGGCACGGCGTCGACGTGATGTTCACGTTGTCGGGCGGGCACCTCTTCGTGCTCTACGACGGCGCGGTGCAGGGCGACCTGCGGCTGATCGACACGCGGCACGAGCAGACCGCGACGTTCGCGGCCGAGGGATGGGCGAAGGTGACGCGCCGCCTCGGGTGCGCGGCGTTGACGGCCGGCCCGGGCATCACCAACGGCGTGAGCGCGATGACCGCGGCGCGTATGAATGGTTCGCCGATCGTCGTGATCGGCGGTCGCGCGCCGCAGGCGCGGTGGGGTGCGGGCTCGCTGCAGGAGCTCGACCACGTCCCGATCGTCGCGCCGGTCGTGAAGCGCGCGGCCACCGCGACGTCGCCGGCGTCGATCGTCGACGAGGTGCACGCCGCGTGTGTCGCGGCGCGGACGCCCCATCGCGGGCCGGCCTTCGTCGACATTCCTCTCGACGTGTTCGGCCCCGGTGACACCGAGATTCCCGAGGCCAAGGTGGCGTCGGCCGCGCCCGACGCGAGCGCCGTCGCCGCCGTCGCCGCGCTCGTCGCCGAGTCCGAACGGCCGGTGCTCCTCGCCGGCGGCGACGTCTACTGGGCCCACGCCGAAGACGAGCTGCGCGCGTTCGCGGCCGCGGCCCGTGTCCCGGTCTTCGTGAACGGCATGGGCCGGGGCACGCTGCCGGCCGACCACGAGCTCGCGTTCTCACGGGCCCGCTCGATCGCGTTGAAGGCGGCCGATCTCGTGATCGTCGCGGGCACCCCGCTCGACTTCCGGCTCGGATTCGGCCGCTTCGGCGACGCCCGTGTCGTCCACCTGTGCGACGCACCGAGCGAGATCTCCGCCCACGCGACGCTGGCCGCCTCGACCGGCGGCGACCTCCGGGAGACGTTCGCGGCGCTGGCCCACGCCGGCGCGCCGCCAGGTCGCCACGAGCACTGGATCGCGCAGCTGCGCGACGACGAGACCGCCAAGCGCGAGGCCGAGAAGCCGTCGCTGGCGGACGCCCGCACGCCGATCGCGCCCGCACGTATATACGGAGAGCTGAAGCCGCGCCTCGACCGCGACGCGATCGTCATCGGCGACGGTGGCGACTTCGTGTCGTACGCGGGCAAGTTCGTCGACTCGTACGCACCGGGCACGTTCCTCGATCCGGGTCCGTTCGGTTGCCTCGGCATGGGGCCGGGCTACGCGCTCGCGGCCTCGCTTGCGTATCCCGACCGGCAAGTCGTGTTGATGCTCGGCGACGGCGCGGCCGGGTTCGCGCTGGGCGACTTCGAGTCGTTGATCCGTCACGGCGTCGACGTCGTCGCGATCGTCGGCAACAACGGCATCTGGGGTTTGGAGAAGCACCCGATGCAGATGTTGTTCGGGTACGACGTCGTCGCCGAGCTCCGGCCCGGCATTCGCTACGACCAGGTCGTCACCGCGCTCGGCGGTCACGGTGAGTGCGTCACCGATCCCGACGAGATCGCGCCCGCGCTCGACCGCGCGTTCGCGACGAAGGGCGTGTCACTGGTGAACGTCCTCACCGATCCCGCCGACGCCTACCCCCGCAGCAGCAACCTCGCCTGAGTTGCTACAGGTCGAGGGTGGGGGTGCCGGGGCCGATGCGGGCGCGGGCGTTGGCCTTGGCCTTGGTGCGCATCAACAGCTCGCGCGGGGCCTGGACGATGCGGGCGATGATCACGTCGACCGCCGCCGCCAGCGCATCTTCCTTGACGACCTGCGTGACGAGGTTGACCCGCAGCGCTTCGTCGGCGGTGATCCCACGTCCGGTCAGGCACAGGTCGCGCGCCACGGCGCCGCCGACCAAGTCGTGCAGCGGGCCGTACACGACGTCGCCGAAGGTGAACTCCGGATGCGCGAAGCCCGCGTTCGTCGTCGCGATGCGGATGTCGCACAAGACCGCGAGGTCGAAGCCGCCCGCGAGCGCGGGACCGTTGACCGCCGCGATCGTCGGCACCGGACACTCCAACACCGCGTGATGGTACCGATCGCTCGACGCCCACAGCTCGTTCGAGTACGCCTCGTCTTCGAACGAGCGCGGGAACTCCGACAGGTCAAAGCCCGCGCAGAACACGTTGCCCGCACCGGTGAACACGACGCACTTGACGGTGTCGTCCCGCTCGATGTCGTCGAGCGCGTCGCTGATCTCGTCGCGCAGCGCGATCGAGAGTGCGTTCTTCTTCTCGGGCCGATTCAACGTCAGCCGCGCGACACCGTCGCCCCGCTCGACGACGAGGTCGGGCATTCAGCTCTCGCCGTGGGCGCGCTCGATGAATCGGCTGCGTTCGACGACAACGCGCGTCAGGCGACCGGCGGCGACGAGCCCGCGTGCATCGTTGACCGTGACGCGAAACGTCAGGCGGCGACCTTCGACCGTTTCGAGGATCGCTTCCGCGGTGACTTTGTGACCGACCGGCGTCGGCGCCATGTGACTCATCTGGACGGCGTAGCCGACGGTGGTTGCCCCTTCGGGCAGCTCGTCGGTGACAGCTTCGACCGCCGCCTGCTCGCACAGCGCGACGACACGCGGGGTACCGAGAACGGGAACGTCACCGCTGCCCAGCGCCAACGCGGTGTCGCGCTCCTCGACGAGGAGGGTCACCGACGCGGCGAGACCAGGCTTCACGGGCATGTGCGTACGATAGGCAGCCGGGCCCAATCCGGGCACTTCAGCCCGCCCGGGCCGCGACAAAGGGTCGTTAAGAAATGGTTGATGCTGACGTCCTGCGGGCCACGCTCGAACATGCGCTGCGCAACGGCGGCGACTTCGCCGAGGTCTTCGTCGAGGACCGGCGCTCGTCGAACGCACGGTTCGACGACGGCCGTATCGAGGAGCTCGTGTCCAGCCGCGAGCGCGGCGCGGGCATTCGCGTCGTGCGCGGCGACACGACAGGGTTCGCGCACACCGCCGATCTGACGCCGGCCGGCCTCGCGACCGCGGCGGCCGCGGCCTCGGGCGCGGCTCGGGGCGGCGGTGGCGGCACCCGCACCATCGCGCTCGAAGAGCAGACGGCGCCGCGCACGCACGAGATCGAGGTCCTCCCCGAGACGGTCGACAAGAGCCGCAAGGTCGAGCTCCTGCGCCGCGCCGACGCCGCGGCCCGCGCCGAGGGCAACGCGATCTCGTCGGTGACGGCCGGCTACGCGGACGCGACCCGTCGCTTCCAGGTCGCGAACTCTGACGGGTTGCTGGCCAGCGACGAACAGGTCCGCACGCGCATGTCGGTGCAGTGCGTCGCGACCGGCGACACGGGTATGCAGACCGGATACGAAGCGCCCGGTCGCAGCATCGGCTTCGAGTTCTTCGACGAGGTCGATCCCGAAGAGGTCGCGCGTTCCGCGGCGCGCCGCGCGATCACGTTGCTCGACGCGGTGCCCGCGCCGTCCGGGAAGGTGCCCGTCGTGCTGCGCCGCGGCGCCGGCGGCGTGTTGTTCCACGAAGCATGCGGGCACGGACTCGAGGCCGACCACATCCTCAAGGACGCGTCCGTCTTCACCGGCATGATCGGCGAGCAGGTCGCGTCGCCGCTCGTCACGCTTGTCGACGACGGCACGTACGCACGCGAGTGGGGCACGCTGAGCATCGACGACGAAGGCAAGCCCGCGCAGCGCAGCGTCCTCATCGAGAACGGCGTGCTCACCGATTACATGTGGGACCTGCTGCGCGCCCGCAAGGAAGGTCGGCCGAGCAGCGGCAACGGCCGCCGGCAGACGTACCGCGACCTGCCGATGGTGCGCATGACGAACACGTTCTTGCTCGAAGGCGAAGACGAGCCCGACGACATCATTCGTAGCGTCGAGCACGGCATCTACTGCGTGCAACTCGGTGGCGGGCAGGTGAACCCGGCAACCGGCGACTTCGTCTTCGGTGTCACCGAGGCGTACCTCATCGAGAACGGTGAGATCACGGCGCCGATCCGGGCCGCGCAACTCATCGGCAACGGGCCCGACACGATGCGCAAGGTCGACGCGGTCGGGAACGACTTCGAGACGTGGACGGGTATGTGCGGCAAGAACGGGCAGAGCGTCCCGGTCTCGTCGGGCCAGCCCACGCTGCTCGTGCGCGAGATGACCGTCGGCGGGACGGCCGCCTGACATGAGCGACGAACTCCTGGAGATCGCGCGTCGCGTCGCGGACGCGGCCAACGACGGCGAACAGGTCGAGGCGTATGTGATGCGCACGACCGAGACCGAGATCGAAGTGTTCGGCGGCGAGGTCGAGTCGCTGACGTCGGCCGGCATTCAGGGCATCGGCGTTCGGGTGATCGTCGGTCACCGGCAGGGCTACGCGTCGGCGGGCTCGCTCGATCCCGACGTCATCGCCGAGACCCTGCACGAAGCGCGTGACAACGCCGCCTTCGGCGAACCCGACGAGTGGAACGCGCTGGCCACGCCCGCCGACGCCAACGGTGTCGCGGTCGCCGACCTCGACCTCTGGCGCGACGACTTCTCGTCGGTGCCGACCGACGAGAAGGTGCGCCTCGCGCTCGACCTCGAAGCCGCGACGAAGGCCCGCGACTCGCGGGTGCGCGGCGTCGAAGCCGCGGGCTACGGCGACGCGCGCCTCGAGGCTGCGATCGCGAACTCGTTGGGTGTGTACGCGACGACGCGGCGCACGTCGTGCTCCGCCCATGCGGTCGCGCTGGCCGACGACGGCACCGGCACGCAGACCGGCTACGGCTTCACGGCCGGCCGGAGTATGGCCGACCTCGACCTCGAGATCATCCCGCGCGACGCGGTCGACCGCGCGTGCCGGTTGCTCGGCGCGCAGGCGATCGCGGGCCGCCGCATCCCGGTCGTGTTCGACCCGCTGGTCACCCGCTCGTTGCTCGGCGTGCTGTCGAGTGCGTTCAACGGTGAGTCGGTGCTCAAGGGCCGGTCGTTGTTCACGGGACGCGACGGCGAGAAAGTGGCGGCACCGATCGTCGACCTGCTCGACGACCCCACGAACGGCGACGCGATGGGCGCGGCGCCCTACGACAGCGAAGGCGTCCCGACCCGCCGCAACGCGCTCATCGCCGGCGGCGTGCTGCAGGGTTTCCTGCACAACACGTACACCGGCCGCCGCGCGGGCGTGAAGACGACCGGCAGCGCGGTGCGCGGCGGCTACGGCACGGCGCCGGGTGTCGGCGTGCGCGCGCTCCAGCTCGCGCCCGGGAAGCGCTCGCCGGAAGAAGTGATGGCGTCGGTACCCGAGGCGTTCTACGTGCAGTCGGTGAGCGGTCTGCACTCGGGCACCAACCCGATCAGCGGCGACTTCTCCGTCGGCGCCGAAGGACTCATGGTGCGCAACGGCGCGTTCGCCGAACCCGTGCGCGAAGTCACGATCGCGTCGACGCTGCAGCGCATGCTGCTCGACGTCGCCGAGGTCGCGTCCGACCTCACGTACCTGCCGGGCGCGGCGGCGGGCGTGACCCTGCTCATCAGCGAGATGACCCTCTCAGGGAGCTGACATGCCGCCGACGCACGTCGAAAAGCCGTCGCGAGTCGAAGCCGCGGGCACACCACCGAAGCTGATCGACGAAGTGATCGGCCGCGTCAACACGAACACCGCGAACGTGAGCGTCGCGCACATGCGCAGCCCGGCCGGATGGACCGAGCCCGCGCAGACGCCCGAGTTCGACGAGTACACGTACGTGCTGAACGGGCACGTGCTGGTGACGCACCGCGACGGCGCGATCGACGTGCAGGCGGGCCAGGCCGTCATCACGCACGCAGGGGAGTGGGTGCAGTACTCCACCCCCGACGGCGCCGAGTACATCGCGGTCTGCATGCCGGCATTCGCCCCCGACACCGTCCACCGCGAGGACTAGCCGGCCAGCACCTGCTCGAGCTCGGCGAGGACGGCCCAGGGGTCTTCGCCGAAGTGCACCGCGTTGAGGCCGTAGTCGCGGGCGCCCGCGATGTTGTCGAGGTTGTCGTCGATGAACACCGCGTCGCCGGGATCGATCTGCAAGCGCGTGCACGTCAGTTCGTAGATCTCGCGCTCGGGCTTGCGGCAGCCGACGTGGCTGGAGTCGATGACGTCTTCGACGAGCTCGTCGATCGGGAACGACGCGCGCCAGTGGTCGCCGAACTCCTTGATGTTGTTCGTCAGGATCGCGACGCGGTACCCGCGTTCGCGTAGCTCTCGCATCTTGTGCACGACCATCCAGTGGACGCCGGGCGCGGTGCTGCGCCAGAAGCGTCCGTACGCTTCCATGTCGATCGGTTTGCCGAGCACCTTCGGCGCCTTCTCGACCATGCGCTCGAAGTAGGTCGCCATGTCGATCCGGCCCTTCTCGACGAGGTGCCAGTCGGGTTCGTCTTCGACTTCACCTTCGGTCTCGGGCGCATCGGGATCGGCCGCGATCGCTTCGACGGCCGCCGCGACCGCGCGGCCTTCGACGCCGATGTAGTGCGTCTCGCCGAACAGCAGTTGGAGCAGCGAACCCTTGCGGTAGCCCTCTGCTTCCTCGAACGCGCCGAGCCCGACGAACAACGGGCTCGAGATCACGCCGCCGTAGTCGAAGATGACCGTGCTGATCATCGGCGCAGGTTACAGAACACCTGCCGCGACGAGCCCGAGCGCCACCGCCGCGATGCCGAGGCGGTACCAGCCGAAGATCTCGAGCCCGTGCCCGCGGAGGTAGCCGACCATCCACCGCACGCTGACGACCGCGGCGGCGAACGCGAACACGAAACCGATCAGCGGGTTCAACAGCCCGTAGGTGTCGACCAGCTCGCCGCCGTGCTTCACCGTTTCGAGCGCGGTCGCGGCCGTCAGTGTCACGAGCCCGAGCAAGAAGCTGAACTCCAGTGCGGCCGGGAGCGTGTAGCCGAGCGCGACCGCGGCGAGGATCGTCACCATCGAACGGCTCGTGCCCGGCCACAACGCGATGATCTGCGCGACACCGATGATCACTGCGGCGCGCACGGTCATCTGTTCCAGCGGCGCATTGCCCATGCGGGCCGAGAGCTTCGGCCATAACCACAAGATCGCGATGCCGCCGACGATCCACGCCGCGATGACCGGCCCGACGCCGAACAGCGCGTCTTTGATGGTCGACTCGAGCACCACACCGACGAGCGCGGCGGGCACGAACGCGACGACGAGGTTCACGAGCGCCGCACGACCGGTGTCGTCGCGACCGGCGAGACCGGCCGCCATCGACAGGAGGCGGCGCCGGTACAGCACGACGACCGCGAGGATCGCGCCGGCCTGGATCGTGATCGCATACGTGTCGGCCGCGTCCTCGGTCTCGTCGGTGTCGCCGACGTCGAGCAGGTCTTGCGTCACGAGCAAGTGACCGGTCGACGAGATCGGCAGGTACTCGGTGAACCCCTCGACGATGCCGAGCGTGGCGGCCTTGACCGCGTTGAGCTCGTGACTGGCCGCGGACGTCGTCGACGCGGCGAGCGCGAGCACGCCGATCAGCAGACCCTTCAACAGCACGCGGCCTCCGGTGGTGCCAGCGCCAGGCTCAGCACACCGTTGGCGCCGGCGTACGCCAGCGCATGCGCTTCGTCCTCGGTCACGAGGAGGGTAACGCCGGCCGCACCCGATTCGGTGTACGTGGCGTCCGGCTCGTCGGCGCCCAGCACGCGCGCGCCGGCCGCCACCGTGACCGCACCTGATGCCGGCGCCACGCTCGGGTCGAGCGCGGCCAACACGTCGACGACCGCGTCCCGTTCGGGGACCAGACCGTCGGCGGTATGGATGCGCACCGCGCGGTAGCCGGGCTCGATCGCGCTGTCGCCGACGTGGGCTCGCTGCACGACCGCGCCCGCCGCGACCGGCATCACGACGACGTCCCCGACGACCTCGTCACGGTCGAGCGCGCCGGGCGGCAGCGTCGACGCGTGCCGTGACACGCGCTCGAGATCGGACGCGGTGACCGTCGCGCCGAGCGCGAGGTCGTGTCGCGCGACGACGACCTGCGCACGCGCGCCGAGGTCGCGCGCCCGCCCGTGCAGTGCTCTCAGGTCGGTGCCAACCACCCACAGCGTGGCGACCGCGACGGCGGCTGCGGCGCCGAGCGCGACGAACGATCGCGGTGAACGACGAATCACGATTCCCCTCCATGCTCACAAATCCGGCATAGGGGAAGCGCGAGAGGAAGTGAAACAAAGGCTAATCGCGATCCGGTTTGCCGAGGAAGGGGGCGGGAACAGCACTGGGACATCGTGCGGCGCCTCCAACTTCGGAGCTGCACCGCATTTCCCCCTGGCCCGTCGGTCGTTGCCCGCCCGGACCGGCGGGCCGGGGACTTTCTTCAGGCGACGTTCTGCGAACGGTCGCTACGGCAGCGGGTTGGGCAACGGCCCGACCGCCGCCTCGCACCCACATCCGTCGATGTGCGTCGGGATCTGCGGGATCAGCTCGAGCAAGAACTGCCGCACACGCGCGACGTTCGACTCGAACACGGCGAACACCTGCTCCTGCGTGACGGGCTCGATGCTCGGGTCGTCCTCCAAGCCGGCGTCGTAGTCGGTGGAGAGTGCGATGCCCGCGTAGTGCAGGCCGAGCTCCCGGGCCAGGTAGGCCTCCGGGTATCCGGTCATGCCGACGACATCCCAGCCCTGCGCAGAGTAAAAGCGAGACTCCGCCATCGTCGAGAAGCGGGGGCCGTTGATCACGATCAGGGTCCCGGCCGGGTGCAACGTGACGTCGGCCCGCTCACCCGCCGCGATCGCCAGCTGCCGCAGCGGCTCGCAGTAGGGGTGCGCGAACGAGACGTGGTGCACCTTGTCGGCGTCGTAGTAAGTGTCGTCGCGACCACGCGTCCGGTCGACGAGTTGGTCGAGCACGACGAAGTCGCCCGGTTCGATCGCATGACGCAACGAGCCGACGGCGCAGGGCGCGACGATCGTGTGCACGCCGAGCATGCGCATCGCCCACATGTTCGCCCGGTACGGCAACCGCGCCGGCGAGTGCTCGTGGTTGCGGCCGTGGCGGGGGATGAACGCCACGCGGTGCGGACCGATCGTGCCGATGGTGACCGGCGCGCTCGGTTGTCCGTAGGGCGTCTGGAGCGTGACTTCTTCGACGTCTTCGAGGAACGAGTAGAACCCCGAGCCGCCGAACACGCCGATCGCAGCTTGTGCCATCGGCGGGACGTTACGCGCTCTTCGCCTCCGAGGACGACGACGACTTCGACTCGTTCTTCGTGCTGGCGCTCGCACTCGCGCTCGAGCCCGACGAGGAAGAGGAAGACGACGACGACTCGCTCTTCGACTCCGAGGACGACTCCGACTTGGATTCCGCCGACGCCGTCGACGACGACTTCTTCGACGAGCTGCGGCTGTCGGTCTTGTAGAAGCCCGAGCCCTTCAGCACGATGCCGACCGGCGACATCACCTTCGAGAGCTTGCCGCCGCACCCCTTGTGCTTGGTCAGCGGCTCCTCCGAGAACGACTGCCACACTTCCATGTCCTCGCCGCACTTGGCGCAGTGGTAGTCGTAAGTCGGCATCGAGGCCCTCTCGGTCGTGTCTGGCACTCTCGATACGAGAGTGCTAATCGTACCCCATCTTCACGTGAGCGGTCCCCGCCGCGGCACAATGAGCACTCGTGCTGGCGATTGCCCTCCTCGTCCCCCTCGCGTGGCTGCTCGGAACGTTTCCGAGCGCGCACCTCGTGGCGCGCGCCAAGGGCCGCGACATCGCCGCGGAAGGATCGGGCAATCCGGGCGCGTCGAACGTCGCCCGATTGTTGGGCTGGAAGTACGGCGCGCTCGTGTTGCTCGCGGACTTCGCCAAGGGCGCGCTGGCCACAGGTGTCGGCCTGGTGATCGACGGCCGCCCCGGCGCATACGTGTTGGGCGCGGCCGCGGTGGTCGGGCACACGTTCCCGCTCTACCGCAAGGGCGGCAAGGGCGTCGCGACGGCCGGCGGCATGCTCACCGTCTTGTTCCCGCTGATCTCGGTCGGCCTCTTCCTCGTGTGGCTCGTCGTCTCCCGCGTCGCGAACAAGGCGTCGCTCGCGTCGCTGCTCATCACGGTGCTCTTCCCCATTTGTGTGGCGATCGGTGGGTACGACCTGTGGGAGGTCGCCGTCACCGGCGGCCTCGCGATCCTCGTCATCGCGCGGCATTCGGCGAACATCCGCCGTTTGCTCGGGCGCTCCGAGATCGATCTCACCGCCGGGCAGTCCTGAAAGGGCATCGTGCACACAGTTCGGAAGGCCGTCATTCCCGCTGCGGGACTCGGCACGCGTTTCTTGCCGGTGACGAAGAGCTCGCCGAAGGAGATGCAGCCGGTCGTCGACAAGCCTGCGATCCAGTACGTCGTCGAAGAAGCGGTGGCGGCCGGGCTCACCGACATCCTGTTCATCACCGGCCGCAGCAAGCGCGCCATCGAAGACCACTTCGACCGTAACTTCGAACTCGAACATCTTCTGGAAACGAGCGGCAAGCACGACCTCCTGCAGGAAGTGCAGTTCGCGTCCGACCTCGCGGACATCCACTACGTACGTCAGCGTGATGCACTCGGATTGGGGCACGCGGTCGCATGCGCACGACATCACGTCGGCGATGAACCGTTCGCGGTGCTGCTGGCCGACGACATCATGGTCGACGAGTCGGCGCTGTTGCGCTCGATGCTCAATGACTACGTGGAGCACGGACGATCGTCGATCGGCGTGATGGAGGTCGCTCCCGAAGAGATCTCGTCGTACGGATGTGTCGAGCCCGCGGGTGACGTCGACGACTCCGGCTTCTTGCAGGTACGCCGCATCATCGAGAAGCCGCCGCGCGACGAAGCGCCGTCGAACCTCGCGGTGATCGGTCGCTACGTGTTCACACCCGCCATCTTCGAGGCGCTCGATCGCATCGAGCCGGGTCGCGGTGGCGAGTTGCAGCTCACGGACGCGATCGCACTCTTGCTCGAGAGCGAGCCGGTGTACGCGCGCGTGTGCACGAAGGGCCGCTACGACGTCGGGCAGAAGCTCGACTGGCTGCGCGCCAATGTCGAGTTCGCGCTCGACCGTCCCGACCTCGGCCCCGACTTCGCGAATTACTTGCGCGCGCTCGTGCAAGAGCGCGGCTTGACGTGATCCCGCTCGAAGACGCGCAAGCGAACGTCGTCGGCTCGGTCAGCGCGCTGACACCGGTCGCGACATCTCTGGCGCACGCGTCGGGGCTCGTGCTCGCGGAAGAGATCAGCGCATCAGAAGACGTGCCGCCGTTCCCGAACACGGCGATGGACGGCTATGCCGTGCGCGCGGCCGACACCGAGGGCGCGCCGGTGCGGCTGCACGTCGTCGGAGAGCTGCCCGCGGGTCGCGCCCCGACGATTCCGGTCGGCGCGGGGGAGGCGATCCGGATCATGACGGGCGCGCCGATGCCCGACGGCGCCGACGCGATCGTGATGGTCGAGTCGACCGAAGTCGACGGCGACGAGGTGGTCATCAACGCCACGGCCGAGCTCGGTGAGCACGTGCGGCCGGCCGGCGGCGACGTGCAAGCCGGTCAGCTCGTGTTCCAACCGGGCACGGTGCTCACGCCTGCGCACATCGGTGTGCTCGCGAGCCTCGACCGGCACGAGGTGAAGTGCCACCCGCGCCCGCGCGTGGGTGTCGTGTCGACCGGCGACGAGCTCGTCGAACAAGGCACGCTGGCACCGGGGCAGATCCGCGACTCGAACCGGCCGATGCTGCTCGCGTTGCTGGAAGCCTGCGGTTGCGAAGCGGTCAACTACGGCATCGCGCGCGACGACGAAGCTGAGATCGAAGCGCGTATCTCGCAGGCGGCCGACGAGTGCGACGCGCTGCTCACGAGCGGCGCGGTTTCGGTCGGCGACTACGACTTCGTGAAGGTCGTACTCGAGAAGCTCGCCGCGCAGCGGCCGGGCAGCTCGTTCACGTGGTCGCAGGTCGCGATCCGGCCCGCGAAACCGCTCGCGTTCGGCACGCTCGGATCGGTGCCCGTCTTCGGGCTACCCGGCAACCCGGTGTCGTCGCGCGTGAGCTTCGAACTGTTTGCACGGCCCGCGCTACGCAAGCTCATGGGTCGCACCGAGGTGTTCCCGCCGCGCGTTGCCGCGACGGCGAAGTCGGCGATGACGCGCCGGCCCGACGGCAAGCTGCATCTCGACCGCGTCCGCGTGTGGGTCGAGGCCGGCGCGTACGTGTGCGAGCGGGCCGGGTTCCAGGCCAGCAACGTGCTGACCGGCATGGCGACGGCGAACGGTCTGGCGTTCCTGCCCGAGGGTTCGGGCATCGAGGCCGGCGGTACGGTCGAAGTCCTGCTGCTCGACTAGGGGCCCGATGGATCGCGAGGGGACGAAACGGACGCAGACCGGGGTCGGTCGCGGCATGTCGCGCAATCCCGACTTCGCGGAGAAGCTCGTCCAGTCGGCCGGTTGGGAGGAGCGCGTCGCGGCCGCGTTGATGAACGCGGCGCCCAGCGACGACTCCTACAAGATCGAGCACACGCTGCAGGTGACGTCGTACGGCGGCTCGGGCACCACTGCGTTGATCCGCTACTTCACCGCTGCCGAGCTCGACCTGCCGAAGAGTCCCGACCACTTCCCGTTCAAGCACACCTCGGGCCCGCCGACGGCCGACGAAGTCCCCGATGGTTTCCGCGTCGTGTACGTGTACGCGGATCCGCGTGATGCAGTGGTGTCGTTGTTCCGGCGCGGGCTCCAAGTCGGTGCGTACCGCATCTTCCACTTGGTCGACGCGCCGCCCGAGATCGAAGCGCGATTGCAGACGCTCGACGCGTACGTCGCGGCCGGTGTCGACGACTACGCGCTGCAACAACACGTCGACAATTGGTTGCAGCATCCGCCCGGCTATCCCGTGATGTTCCTCCGCTTCGACGACCTCCCCGGTTGCTGGCCCGCGGTCCGCGACTTCGTCGGTCTGCCCGAGTCGCATCCGTGTCTCGAGATCCGCCCGCGCCGCAGCCCGCTGTCTGCGCTCGACGCGACGACACGCGACGGGTTGACGGCGATGTACCAGGCCGTGCTCGATCGCCTCACGTCGCTGCCGCCGGCGCACGTCGTCGGCTGAACGGGACCGCGCGCAGTGAGGCTCGTCTTCGTCATCCCCACGTCGCCCCGGGTCGTCGGCGGCATCACGTCGAACTTCTATCTGGCCAACCACTTGACCCGACGCGGGCACGACGTGACGATCGTTCACGTCGATCTGCTCGGGTACGGCGTGACGAGCGTCGACGACATCTCGTGGTTCGCGTTCGACGAGCGCGTCGAGAACCGCTTCCTGCCGCGCGCCGACTACGCCGAGATGCCCGACGCCGACTTCACCTTCGTGATGAGCGTCGACGACGGCATCCCGCCCGATCGCAACGGCCTGCCGCTCATCACGATTCGTGGCTACGGCATCTACAGCAAGGCGACCGACGAAGGCTCGTTCCGCGCGCCGTACCCGAAGGTCGTGCCGGCGCGGTGGCTCGTCGACGTCGGCCGCGACATGGGCGTGTCCGAGGACGAGATCGTGCTCGTGCCCAACGGCATGGACCACGCCAAGTATCGCGTCACGCGTCCGATCGAAGATCGGCCGGCGCGCGTGTCGATGGTGTACCGCTCGCATCCGACCAAGGGTGCGAAGTTCGGGCTCCACGCGCTCACGCGGTTGAAGCGGAAGGTGCCCGACGCGGCGGCGACGGTGTTCGGCAACAAGGAACCCGACCACGAGATCGAATCGTGGATCACGTACCGCCAAGATCCGCCGCAGCGCGAGATCGTCGACGACATCTACAACGGCAGCGCGGTGTTCCTCACGCCGAGCGTCGTCGAGGGCTTCGGCAAGCCACCGATCGAGGCGATGGCGTGCGGCTGCGCGCTGGTGACGACCGACAACGGCGGTTCGTCCGACTATGCGATCGACGGCGAGACCGCACTCGTGTGCCCGCCGAAGGACAGTCGCGCGCTGGCCGACGCAATCATGCGCTTGTTGCGCGACGACGACCTGCGCAGCGCGATCGCGAAGCGCGGCCGCGACTACGTCGCCCGCTTCGACTGGGACAACAGTGCGGCGACGCTCGAACGGTTCCTCGTCGACTACGGCGCGGACCCCGCGCGCTGGCGTCGTTAGACGATGTCGTTCGCGACGTAGACCATCTCGCCCTGCCCGAAGAGCACGCGGCCGACGGCGAGGAAGTGCGTGTCGGCGAACATGCCGTCGATCGCCTTGCGGTCGGCTTCGCTGTGGAACTCGAGGTACACGACCTTGATGGTCGGGAGCAGGTTGCGCAGCGATTCGAAGATCGGCACTTCGCAGCCTTCGGTGTCGACCTTCAGCACGTCGATCTGCGCGACGTCTCGCTCGGCCAGCCACGTGCTCGCGGCGCGCAGCGTGATCTGCTCGAAGTTGTCCGAGGTGCTGTTGCCGCGGATGACCGACGCGGTCCCCGAGGTCGACTCGCCCGCGTAGAGCTTCACGTCGTCGTCGAGGTCTGACAGGCCGAGGTTGAACGTCTCGATGTTGCGCCGGCGGCGCGCGTTGCGTTGGAGGATCCCGTAGGGCACGCGGGCCGGTTCGCAGGCGAGAACTCGGGCATCCGGGTACTGCCGGGAGAAGAAGGTGCTCGCGGCGCCGGTGTTGGCGCCCACGTCGACGACGACCGAGACGTCGCGGACCGCGGGGATCACGGGATAGGTCTCCCCGGCGAGGATGGCCTTGGCCGTCCGCACCGAGGTGTGGTTCTTGAGCGTCTCGAACTCGAGCCCCTCCGCAAACGGTACGAGCACGGTCTCCGCCTCCAGCATCAAAGAGATGCTTCCCCACTGCGGCGTCGTTAGACCACCGCGACGGTGGTCTATCGACGCCGGACGCGCGGATGCCGCGGACCAAACCCGCCCTGGAGGTCCGCGAGCACCGCCCCACGAACGCAGCAGTCCGTCGCTGGTTCGGATCTGTGGCGGAGGGTCAGATGACCACCGCGGATGAGCGGGCGCCGGAGGGGGGAACACCAGCGCCCGCATCCGCAGCGTGTCGCTCGTCGTTGAGCAACCCGATCACGGCTGAGCGATCCGCCTACAAGAGCATTTTGCGCGCGGAGAGTGGTCATAGCAAGACGTTGGGCGCGACTGTGGACCACGTCACTTGGCCGCGCCGCGCTTCACTGACCGTTGCCAAGACTCACGGAGCGTGGTACAACGTTGTGGCTTCGGAACTTCGCCCGGGCGGGCGACACCGACAGCAATCGGGAGGCTGCGCAAAACCGTGGCATCGACCTAGGCGCGTGGGCTGGCGCGACATGGTCACCTGGAGAGGCAAAGATCCGTCGGCTGAAGTTGGTCGCTGCGCCGTCGGGGAGCCAGAGCGAACCCGCCTCCAGGCGCCACTGCTTTTCCTTGTCGCTCTCGACCTACTCGCGTGAGGCGGCCCGGGCTGCTTGCCGGCCTCGAGACTCCGCGAGTGCCTCCGCAAGCTCCGGCACCGCCTCCCGGGGCCCGTTCGTTTTCTCCTCGCCGTAACCTGGTTGCATGGTTCGGCGCGCGCTGGCGACACCCCTCATCGATCCGTACGCGCGCCGCGTGAAGGATCTGCGGATCTCGATCACCGATCGCTGCAACTTCCGCTGCGCCTACTGCATGCCGGCCGAGGGCATGGACTGGCTGCCCCGCACCGAGCTGCTCACCTACGAAGAGATCGCCCGCGTCGCCCGGGTCTGCGTCGAGCACTTCGGCTTCGAAGGTGTCCGCCTCACCGGCGGTGAGCCGTTGGTGCGGGCCCACATCACGCGCCTCGTCGCGATGATCGCTGCGCTCGACGTCGATCTCGCGCTGACGACCAACGGCGTGAAGCTGCCCGAGATGGCGCACGAGCTCGTCGACTCCGGACTGCGGCGCGTGAACGTGTCGCTCGACTCGTTGCGGCGCGAGACCTTCCTCGCGCTGACGCGCCGCGACGAGCTCGATCGTGTGATCGCGGGCATCGACGCCGCGCTCCACGCCGGGCTCTCGCCGGTGAAGGTCAACGCGGTCGTGATGCGCGGCGTCAACGACGACGAGGTCGTCGACTTGGCGCGCTTCGCGCGCGAACGCGAGGTCGGCATGCGCTTCATCGAGTTCATGCCGCTCGATGCCGACGACGAGTGGAGTGCCGACAAAGTCGTTCCCGCGGACGAGATTCTCGAACGAATTGACGCTGTTTTCCCACTCGTGCGCGTCGCCGACGACCATGTCGAACCGGCTGCGCGCTACGCGTACCGCGACGGTCAGGGTGATGTCGGCGTGATCGCGAGCGTGAGCGAACCGTTCTGCGAGAGCTGCGATCGTGTGCGGCTCACGGCCGAAGGACAGTTCCGCACGTGTCTGTTCGCGCTCGAGGAGTTCGACCTGCGCGCCGAGCTGCGCGCGGGTGACGGGCTCGACGCGCCCGATCTCGACGACCGCCTCGCGGCCGCGATCGCGCGTGCCGTTGGCACGAAGTGGGCCGGCCATCACATCGGCCAAGCCGACTTCGTGCGGCCGTCCCGTTCGATGAGCCAGATCGGCGGCTGAGCGGCGGGGCCGAGCCCGGGGGGTCGGCCGGTCGGCTCCGGTCGAGATCTCGCCCGACCACCTCTAGACTTGGCCCTCATGTCCTCGGAATTCACGCATCTCGACCCCCTGGGTCGCGCCCGGATGGTCGACGTCACGGCGAAGGAGCCGTCGCACCGACGGGCCGTCGCTCGGTGTCGCGTGAACATGGAGGCGGAGACCGCGTCCAAGATCGCAACTGGCGCGATCACCAAAGGCGACGTGCTCGCCGTCGCACGCGTTGCCGGCATCCAGGCCGCGAAGCAGACGCCGAACTTGTTGCCGCTGTGTCACCCGTTGCTCGTCGGCGCGGTGCTCGTGAACTTCCGCATCGAAGACACCTCCGTCGAAGTCGAAGCGAACGTCGACACCGTCGACCGCACCGGTGTCGAGATGGAAGCGATGACCGCGTGCGCGGTTGCCGCGCTCACGATCTACGACATGTGCAAGTCGATCGACCGCGGTATGACGATCGGCGAACTCGCGCTCTGGGAGAAAACGGGCGGCCGTTCCGGAACATTTCGTCGGGCCGCGAACGACGGAGATCCATTCGCGCTCTGAGTGAGCGCGAACGCGTGTTACCTGGTGTTTTACGGGGTAGGCAGTTCGCGCGTCGCGTGTGGTTGGCAATAGTCGAGTCGCACGACGCAAACTTCATGCGTGCGTTCGGGTCCACCACCTGAACTTCACCCGTTGTTACCGTCCCCTACAGCAAAGGCGGTCGAGGGGTCTTGCCGTTCGTGTTGGTCTTAATCGTGCTCGCAGCACTGTGGGGGATCGTGTTGGTCCCGCCGTTGCTTCGTTCCCGCACTGAGCGGACCTCCGACTCCATCGGCGACTTCAACCACCGTCTCGGTGTGTTGAGTCGCACCAACGGCACCAGCGGCACCGTGCGCACGGCAGGTCCGCTTGTGCACCGTCGTCTTTCCAGCACAGTGGGATCCGAAGCTTGGAATTCACGTGACTTGAAGTCGCGGC
>JADMIO010957460.1_pt1 | contig 28804 bp, 22 predicted proteins | sample 8958161 | NCBI WGS metagenome assembly JADMIO01 (sample SAMN16585339, study PRJNA669376) | soil metagenome | isolation source: Crop rotation soil | place: USA: Cullars Rotation, Alabama | collected 2011 | reverse complement strand
GAGACAGGCGTATTGCCGGTAGATCCATCGATCATCAAAGAAAAAGGAAGATTACAGCCCGGCAAGATGTTCGTCGTCGACATGGAAAAAGGAAAGATCATCAGCGATGAAGAACTAAAAAAACAGATCTGTTCGCAAAAGCCGTATGGCGAATGGTTGAATAAATACAAGATCCGGCTGGAAGAGCTGCCTGAGCCAAGGGTAATGTTCACCCATCTTGGCCACGAGCAGGTATTCAAATACCAGAAAACGTTCGGTTATTCCACCGAAGACCTTGAGAACATTATCGCCCCAATGTGTCTCGAGGGAAAAGAACCGGTAGGTTCCATGGGGATCGATATTCCGCTGGCCGTCCTGAGTGACCAGCCACAACATCTCAGCGGTTATTTCAAGCAATTGTTTGCGCAGGTTACCAATCCGCCTATCGATCCGATACGTGAACGGCTGGTCATGTCATTGGCCACATTTGTAGGAAACAATGGAAACCTGTTGCTGGAGGATCCATTGACCTGCCATAGCGTTGCACTGAAGCAACCGGTGTTGAATAATCACGACCTTGAAAAAATCAGGAGTATTGATACCGGTCAGTTCCAGGCGAAAACATTACAGTGTTATTTCCGTGCGGACGGCAAACCCGGGTCGTTAAAGTCAGCGGTAGACCGCATTTGCGATTATGCAGTCGACGCGGTAGAAGATGGTTTCAAGGTTTTAATACTACAGGATAGAGCTATAGATTCTAACCACGCTCCCATTCCTTCGCTGCTGGCAACGTCGGCCATTCATCACCATCTTATCCGGAAAGGCATGCGCGGCCAGGTGGGACTGATCGTTGAGGCCGGTGATGTATGGGAAGTTCACCATTTTGCCTGCCTGATCGGTTTTGGGGCAACCGCTATCAATCCGTATCTCGCCCTGTCGACGATACGCGATATGAAGGAAACAGGTAAGCTTCAAACCGAGGAACACGAAGAGCAATTGAAGAAGAACTATATCAAGGCCGTTAAGGATGGTTTGCTAAAAGTGTTTTCCAAAATGGGAATTTCTACACTTCAATCTTACCAGGGCGCGCAGATCTTCGAAATCCTGGGTTTAAATAAAGATGTTGTAAATAAATACTTCACCGGCACGACCTCGCGGATTGAAGGGATGGGTCTTGACGAGATTGCAAAGGAAACACTTTGCAAACATTTCTTTGCATTCAGTAAAAAAGATATACCCGTTGATCGCTTACCCGTGGGCGGTGTGTACCAGTGGAAGAGGAAAGGCGAATTTCATTTGTTCAACCCGCAGACGATCCATCTTTTGCAGGATGCTACCAAAAGAAATGACTACGCCACCTTTAAGAAATATTCAAAGCTTGTCAACGATCAAAGCGAAAAAGCCTGCACCTTAAGAAGCCTGTTTCAATTCCGGTCAACAAGACCAGCTGTCGATATCAGTGAAGTAGAACCCGCAGAAAATATCTACCGGCGTTTCGCGACGGGAGCAATGAGTTTCGGTTCTATTTCCTGGGAAGCCCATACCACGCTGGCTATCGCCATGAATCGCATCGGTGCGAAAAGCAATACTGGTGAAGGAGGGGAAGACGAAAAAAGATATGAACCGCTGGCCAATGGTGATTCAATGCGCAGCGCAATCAAGCAGGTTGCAAGTGCAAGGTTTGGGGTCACCAGTCTTTATTTAACCGAAGCCGACGAATTGCAGATTAAGATGGCCCAGGGAGCAAAACCTGGTGAAGGCGGACAGCTACCCGGACATAAGGTGGATGACTGGATTGGCAGGGTTCGCCACGCGACACCCGGCGTTGGATTGATTTCGCCTCCCCCGCATCATGATATTTACTCGATCGAAGACCTGGCGCAGCTGATATTTGATCTCAAAAATGCCAATCGTACCGCTCGGATCAATGTCAAGCTGGTTAGCAAGGCCGGCGTGGGGACGATAGCGGCCGGGGTCACAAAAGCCAAGGCAGATGTAGTTTTGATATCCGGTCACGATGGCGGAACCGGCGCCTCCCCGATCAGCTCGATCAAGCATGCAGGATTGCCCTGGGAACTGGGGCTTGCAGAAACTCACCAGACCCTTGTAAGAAATAAGCTCAGAAGCCGTGTGATCGTGCAGGCCGATGGACAAATGAAAACAGGACGGGATATTGCCATTGCTGCATTGCTGGGAGCAGAGGAATGGGGAGTGGCAACTGCTGCACTGATCGTCGAAGGGTGTATCATGATGCGTAAATGCCATATGAATACATGCCCGGTTGGGGTAGCGACCCAGGACCCGGAGCTAAGAAAAAGATTTACCGGCAACCCGGATCACGTAGTGAATTTCTTTCGGTTTATTGTACAGGAGCTGCGGGAAATAATGGCCGAACTGGGTTTCAGAACGGTCAATGAAATGATTGGCCAGGTGGACAGCCTGCAAGCAAGAGAAGGTATCACTCACTGGAAATTCAACAAGCTGGACCTTTCCCCGGTATTATACAAGGAGCCGGCTTCCCAGTATACGGGGCTGTACTGCTCGGAAGACCAGGATCATGGCCTCGACCAGGTGTTGGACTGGAAGCTGCTTGAAGCGGCTGGACCTGCTATTGCCGAAACGAAAAATGTTGTCGGCTCATTCGATATCAGGAATACAGACAGGACCACCGGGACCCTCTTATCAAACGAGATAACAAAAAAATATAAGAGTGCGGGTTTGCCGGACAATACGGTTCACTTCAACCTCAAAGGAACGGCGGGACAAAGTTTTGGAGCATTTACTACCAAAGGAATCACCCTGGAGCTCGAAGGAGATGCGAATGATTATTTTGGAAAAGGGCTAAGTGGCGCCCGGCTGATCATTTACCCGCCGACCAATGCTTTGTTCGTGCCGGAAGAAAATAGCATCATCGGCAATGTCGCATTCTATGGTGCTACATCGGGCGAAGCGTTCATAAGAGGTAAGGCGGGCGAACGTTTCTGTGTCCGCAATTCAGGAGCCAATGTGGTAGTCGAAGGGGTAGGTGATCATGGATGTGAATACATGACAGGTGGCCGTGCGGTTATCCTGGGTGACACTGGCAGAAACTTCGCGGCAGGTATGAGCGGAGGCATTGCCTACGTCTACGATGTCAAAGGAAAGTTTGCAGACAACTGCAATATCGAAATGGTGGACCTGGACAAATGTGAACTGGCTGATAAAAATGAATTGTTCACCATGATACAGGCGCATTATGATTACACGGGTAGTGCAGTAGCCAAATTCATCCTTGACGACCTGGACAATCAGTTGAAGAATTTTGTAAAAGTATTTCCGAAAGATTATAAGAAAGCGCTTAAGCAGACAGCGCTGGCAACGGAAAATGTACGAAGATAGTGGACGCCGGGCCGGTGTCATGTGAAAACAATAGTAGACATTCAATTTAAATACAACAGCATCAAATGGGCAAACCAACAGGATTTATTGAATTTACAAGAGAGCTTCCAGGTAAGAAACCGGTCGAAGAAAGGCGCAACGACTACAAAGAGTTCGTTGAGCGATACCCGGAGGAGAAACTGACCCAGCAGGCAGCGCGGTGCATGGATTGCGGAGTTCCTTTCTGCCATCATGGTTGCCCACTCGGCAATGTCATACCTGAATTTAATGATGCGATCTATCGCAAAGACTGGAAGGAAGCATACGATATTCTTGACTCTACGAATAATTTCCCGGAATTCACGGGGCGGATCTGTCCTGCGCCCTGTGAATCGTCGTGCGTGCTGGGAATTAATCAGCCACCGGTCGCGATCGAAGAGATCGAAAAACACATTATCGAGATCGCATTTGAAAAAGGATTTGTAAAGCCACGCAGGCCTAACCTTCGTTCAGGCAAGAAAGTCGCCGTGATCGGTTCGGGACCCGCCGGGCTGGCCGCGGCTGCGCAACTGAACTATGCTGGTCATGCGGTCACGGTTTTTGAAAGAGATGATGCCCCCGGGGGACTGCTCCGTTATGGCATTCCGGATTTCAAGCTGGAAAAATGGGTAGTCGACAGGAGGATAAGGCTAATGGAAGAAGAAGGGGTACTTTTTAAATGTCATTCCAATGTTGGGGTGAACGTTCATATAAATGACCTGTTGCGTGAATTTAATGCGATCGTGCTGACCGGTGGCTCAACAGTTCCAAGGAACCTGGCGGTACCGGGAAGGGAGTTAAAAGGCATTTATTATGCAATGGATTTTCTTAAACAGAGTAATAAACGGGTAGCCGGCAAAGATGTTTTTGCCCATGCCAACATAGAAAGCAATGTGGCCCCCGAAGAAATATCGGCCGCCGGGAAAAATGTAATAGTAATCGGCGGAGGTGATACCGGTTCCGACTGTGTAGGTACATCAAACCGCCAGCGGGCGGCGTCAATCACTCAATTTGAACTCCTGCCGAAGCCGCCGGCAGACAGGAATGAATTCATGCCATGGCCTACTTATCCCATGTTGCTAAAAACAACCAGTTCCCATGAAGAAGGCTGTGAACGCCAATGGGCCATTGCCACCAAGGAGTTTGTGGGTGATGAACAGGGTAATCTTAAGGGGTTAAAGATCGTCGATCTTGAATGGAAGATTGTTGACGGCAAAGCGGCACAGTTCGTTGAGGTCAAAGGCAGCGAAAGAGAAATTCCCTGTGAACTGGCTTTACTGGCAATGGGTTTCCTGCACGGCGAGCACAAAGGTTTAATCGATGAACTCGGTGTTGAGCTTGACGCCCGCGGAAATGTAAAAGCGTCCGAAAAAGAATATCGCACCAATCTTCCCAAAGTCTTCGCTGCCGGGGACATCCGGCGTGGGCAGAGCCTGGTGGTTTGGGCTATCAGCGAGGGAAGGGAATGTGCAAGGAATGTCGATGAATTCCTGAATAATAGTGGAATTTCCCTGCTTGAGTCTAAGGACGAATCACTCCAGATCGCTTCCTTCTAACCTGCCGCCTTTGTTCCACGAATGGATTTATGGCTTTCTGGCCAAAGGACATCCGCATTTATATCCCTTTTGACACACCTGTCGGCTGAGCGATGCCGCAAGACATCTGTGTTGATGGCTATGGCGATCGGCTGAAAAAAGCCCAGACGCCTCCAAGTTTGGACCTGGAGACTTCGCGAACTTCCTTACTAAAAACACCGGTCAATGGATTGGGGACAGACAACCCGTGCAATCCCCCTGCCCCTCCTTCTCAATTTACATTGTATTATAGATGATTTTATTTAATAATGTTTATTTTATATTAACACTAACACATGTTTTCTTAACATTTATCCCAAAAATTCCATTTAAATTAACCTATTTGTCTACAAATTCTGTATTTTTAGTTACGAAGAAGATATTATATTTTTTTAACAATTAAAAACTTTGCGTGTTATGCCAAAACCAACAGTAAAACAAGTTGCCCCGTTCCTGGTGCTTGCAGCGGTTGCCCTTATTGCCATTTTTATTAAACCTGTCGCGGATTTTACCGACACAAGCAAATACAACAGTGCTGACATCGCGTGGATCATTGTAGCAACGGCATTAGTTTTCCTGATGACGCCCGGCCTGGCTTTCTTTTACGGAGGAATGGTACACAGAAAAAATGTCCTCTCTACGATGATGAAAAGTATGGTGGCAGCAGGGATCGTAAGCGTCGTTTGGGTCGTGATCGGCTATAGTCTTTGTTTTGGCGAAGACGTAGGCGGTTTCATCGGCAACCCGATGACGCATTTATTTTATAAAGGGGTAAACTCTGGTGAGCCCTGGGTATTGGCGACATCTATTCCTAAAACATTATTCTCGCTTTTTCAATTAATGTTTGCGATCATTACTCCCGCACTTGTTGTAGGTGCGGTCGCCGAAAGAATCCGGTTCACCTCTTTCGTTCTGTTTATCGTACTCTTCAGCATATTGGTTTATGCACCTCTGGCTCATTGGAGCTGGCACCCGGACGGCTTCCTCGCCAAGATGGGAGCTCTTGATTTCGCCGGCGGTACCGTAGTTCATATTTCTGCAGGCTGTGCAGCACTTGCAGGGGTACTGGTCCTCAAACGCAGGAAAGTCCATATCGAAAAAACAGAAATACCTCCTGCCAACATTCCTTACGTCCTGGTCGGTACAGGGTTGCTGTGGTTTGGCTGGTTTGGCTTTAATGCCGGTTCAGCCGGTGCAGCCAATGCGTTATCTGTTTCTGCATTTGCCACTACAAACACCGCCGCAGCAGCAGCGGGATTATCGTGGATGTTCTTCGATGTCATGAAAGGCAAGAAACCCTCGGTTATGGGCTTCTGTATCGGTGCTGTAGTTGGCCTGGTTGCCATTACACCCGCCGCCGGATTTGTAGCAATACCGCAGAGCATTTTTATCGGCGTATTTGCAGCGATCATCTCCAATATCGCCGTTTACATCAAACAAAAGTCCACTAAACTCGACGATACGCTCGATGTATTTCCCTGCCATGGTATCGGTGGTATGGTTGGTATGTTGATGACCGGTGTGTTTGCGACCAAGGCTGTTAATGGTGCCGGGAATGATGGATTATTCTATGGTAATGCCACCTTCTTCTTTACGCAGCTAAAAGCGATGGCTATCGCCGTTGGTTACAGCTTCGGTGCATCCTTCGTGATATTCAAATTCATCAACTGGATAGTACCCATGCGTGTGAGCTCCGAAGAAGAAGAAATCGGTCTTGATGCCACGCAACACAACGAAAAGTATCTCCAGGGTACCCTGCTGGTTCATAACAATGGCACTATTAAGGAAGTACCCAACAATGGGGCTCTCAAAGAAGTACCCACTATTTCAAAATAGATCTCACTAAATAAAAAGGTACAGCATATATAAAGTTGCGCTAACAACTTAATGCTGTACCCTTATTTAACAATAAAAAACTTAAACAATGTTAAGAAAAATTCTTGCATGCAGCACTCTTCTGCTTACAACTTTTTATACTGCTTTATCACAAGACTCTTCTAAAACCGGCAAACTCACCATTTCGGGCTCAGTCGACGCCTATTACCGCTACAATTTTCAGAATGCCAGTGATTCAGGACACACTAATAATTATACCAGCTTTACCAATTCTCAAAACTCCTTCGAGCTCGGCATGGCTTCGTTAAAGGCCGATTATGCGGTTGGCAAGGTGGACGGCGTCCTTGACCTTGGCTTTGGAAGAAGGGCAGATGAATTTTCATATAATGATAACGGGACATTAGCAGCTATCAAGCAGCTTTATATTTCCTTTGCCCCTTCAGATAAGGTAAAATTTACTATGGGAAAATGGGGAACACATGTCGGCTATGAGCTCCTGGACGCTTATTTGAACCGCAACTACAGTATGGACTATATGTTTTCTTACGGCCCGTTTTTTCATACAGGTCTGAAAGCCGACATTACGGTAAACAACAATTTTGCATTTATGCTGGGTGTGGCCAATCCTACGGATATGTCTACTGCCAGCTTTAGCAGGAAATTTTTCCTTGGCCAGGTTCATGTTGCAAGCAATAATGGAAAGATCGGTGGCTATTTAAACTATGTTGGCGGGAAAGACATGACCGATGCAACAACTAACCAGTTCGATGCCGTCATCACCGCTGTTGTGTGCGACAAGTTTAATATCGGCTACAATGGCACGGTTAAAATGGTAAAACCCTCCGGCGGCTCCAGCGAATCATGGTGGGGATCCGCGTTATATCTTAACTATGATCCGGGTTCGATCTTTGGGTTGACGGCAAGAGGTGAATATTTTGGCGATAAAAAAGGAGTGGCTGGTTTTGGCACCAGCATCATGGACGTTACCTTATCGGCCAATATCCATATCGAAAACCTGACAATCATTCCCGAATTCCGGGTCGATACAGCCAAGGACCCGATCTTTTTCAAGAACTCAGATAAGTTGACATCCACTGCAAAGAGCACAAGCTCCTTTATCCTGGCAGCAACTTACCATTTTTGAATAGTAGGGAACCGCCACCCGTAAGTTCTTACGTCGTTCATATAGCAAGCAATCGTTAGTGAGGCTGTCTATTTCAATAGATGGCCTTTTTTGTCATCAGGCCGAATTTCTTCCCGCATTGATGATTCCGAACGAACAGCGCATAACCAGTTTTTCATACACTTCCTTCATCGGCGATTGTTGCGACTGCTCCTCCATTTCCCGAATGCGGGTGAGGCCGTATTGTTGAATGGTCAAAAGAGGAAGGACAATCCTCTCACGCATCTGGATCGACAGCTGGTCAACCGGGTAATCCGCCATTAATTCATTATGCCCGGTCAGCTTTGAAAGATACTGGCAGGTCAGTTCGTACTCGCCATAGATCATATTCCATAGCTCACCGAACTGCTCATGGCTGCTCAAGAATTCTGTTAACGGAAAAAAAGACTTTAGCATTGCCATCTCGCAATTATCCAATAGCGTCTTAAAGAACAGAGAGTTCTTATATAGTTTTTGTACCTGTGGCCACTTTCCCTCTTTTTCCATCTGCTGCAAGGCGGAGCCTACCCCATAGTAACCGGTGACGTTTTGTTTTAACTGGCTCCAGGAGCCGGCAAAAGGTATAGCGCGAAGATCTTTTAACGACAGTCCCGACGAGCTGCCGCCCCTTTTTGACGGCCTGCTGCCGATATTCGTTTCACTGTAAAAACGAAGTGGACTAACCTGCAAAAGATAATCTGCCAGGTAAGGATGGTCTTTTAATTTCTTATACGCTCCATAACCTTTCTCTGCCATCTCCCGCAACAAAGCTTCTTCCGGCAGCTCCAGCGTAAATTGCTTCGTAGAAAAAAGATCATTGGAAATCCCTGCATTGAGCAATTGTTCAATGTTATACTGGGCTGCCTCTACGATTCCAAAGTTTGAACTGACGGTCTGACCCTGTATGGTCAGTTGAATTTCCTTGTTGGAAATATGGTGGCCCATGGAGGCATAAAATTTATGCGTCTTCCCACCTCCTCTCGATGGTGGACCTCCCCTGCCATCAAAGAAGATGACGTCAATACCATATTCGCGGGAAATCCTGGTGAGCTCCTCTTTGGCTTTATATATTCCCCAGTTGGCCATCAGGTAACCCCCATCCTTTGTGCCATCAGAAAAGCCGAGCATGATCGTCTGGGTATTATTCCTGAGTTTTAAATGCTTTCTATAAACCGGGTCAGTATAAAGTGATTTCATTACATCACTGGCATTGTCCAGGTCGTCTACGGTTTCAAATAATGGAACGATATCGATATTCAATTCGTCCTTTTTCCAGCCATTCAAAATAAACAACGCAAATACCTCCATTGCATTCAAGGCGCTATTGCACTGGCTGATGATATAGCGATTGCAGCCTTCAGGCCCGTTATACTGTTGGATCTCCCTGACGCCGGCAATGACCTTTAGCGTATTCTGATGAACAATATCTTCAAAAGAAGCGGGGTTGATAACTCCACTAATGGCCCCCAGCAATTTCATTTTTTCTTCAATGGGAAGTTTTGGATAATCCGCGGGCAGGATCTCGCCTTGACCGGCAAGTGCATTGAGGATCTTGCCATGTATAGAACTTTCCTGTCTTATATCCAGCGAGGCAAAGTGCAGCCCAAATATTTCTATCTTATTGATAAGGTTGTTCACAAGATGAAGAAAAAGCCCGTTATGTTGTTCAATAATGATCTTCCGGATCTCTTCGAGTGTTGTTAAGATCTCTTCCCTCGTCAATGGCGTCTTGGCCCCCGGGATAAACAGGTTTTTATATAATTTATTTTCCAGCTCGCTCAGCAGCACATCAATACCTGAAAATGTGAGACGGCGTTTCAGCTTTCGCACATCCAGGTAATAGCATTTCAGGATAGCTCCCCGTAATGCTTCTGCTACCTGCCGTGTGATCTCGTTGGTCACAAAAGGATTGCCATCCATGTCTCCACCAGGCCAGAAACCCATGTTGACAATGGGATTGTTCTTATTGACAGCATCAGGGAACTGTGATTTGAGATTGGAGAGGATCCTGCCGGCAGCGGTATAAAAAACATTTTCCAGGTACCAGATCAGGCTGATCGCTTCATCATATGGCGTGGGCTTTTTCTTTTTGAAGAACGGCGTCTTGCCCAGTTGTTGCAGGTATGTATTGATAAGATTGGCATTGTTGTCCCCTAAAGCCCTGGACAGATCGTTGATAATACCTAACACCGGGCCAGGATAAAACTGCGTTGGGTGGGCTGTCAGAACCAGCCTGACCGAAAACTCCTTTAGCTTCCCCGCCAGTTCCTTCTCTTTGTGTTCCTGTAGCACGTCGGATTCAAGCTGCTTTAGTGTACCGATACCGTTGAGATCATGTACCTGGGCAAAGGCAGCATCCTCGAGCGCATCAAACAGCACTACCTGGCGCTCGACATATTGCACAAAGCGAAAGAGCAGGTCGGTCTTTTCTTTTTCGGCCTTATAGGAAGTATGCTTGGCTATAAAATCTTCAATAATGCGAACGGGGCTTAAATGTTTCTTATAGCCTTCATCGCAGTTGTTTGCCAGCAGGGAAAGAAGGATACCTGTCTTTTCTATGCGATGAAATGGCAGGGATGTAAAAAGACTGTTATATAGCTGGAAGCGAAGGCCCACTTCGCTTTTAAATTGCTGCAATGCTCTGTTTGAACTATTATCCATTTACCCGGTTTGTAATCAATTAGATGGCAGCAAGCAATACCCAGTGAAAATAATTCATTTTATTGTGGCGGTCAAAACTAATGGCGGGTATCCTGCAGCAAGATACCATTGGAGTGAGCGAAAGGACGTCGAATGGTTGAAAACCCCGATGCGAGATGCTACCGGCTTATCTATTGCTCCAGGTCGGAACAAAAAAAATCCCGCAAGATGCGGGATTGTATCATTAAAGCCAGGATATTACTCAGCTGACTTTTCTTCTGCTTTCTCTTCAGTTGCAGCTTCTGCTTTCTTCTTTCCACCCGAGCGACGGGTTCTCTTTCCGGCTGCGGCTTTTGCTTCCCCTTTGCCTTTTCCATAGATCTCGTTGAAATCGACCAACTCGATCATGCCCTGTTCAGCATTGTCCCCAGGACGGGCGCCCAGCTTAATAATGCGGGTATAACCACCAGGACGACCGGCTATTTTCTCTGCAACTGGTCCAAACAATTCCTTGATCGCCTCTTTATCCTGCAGGTAGCTGAATACGACACGACGTTGATGCGTGGTGTTTTCCTTTCCTTTGGTGATCAATGGTTCCACATATACCCGCAAAGCTTTTGCTTTAGCTAACGTAGTAACGATCCGCTTGTGCTGGATCAGCTGGCAGGCCAGGTTGCTCAACAACGCATCCCTGTGAGCCTTGGTGCGGCTTAAATTTTTGATTTTGTCTCCGTGACGCATGACTTTTTAATTTGAAAATTTGAAAGCTGCTATTCTTTGAAACAGACAACTCCTCAAATCCTTGTTATAAATATTCGGCCAGACCGTGTCAGGAATTCTGACCTACTTATCGAAAAATTTCAACTGGAAGAACATAAGGGCTAAACTCCCACGCTCGATCACCGGGAACTTTGGTCCTGGTTCTTGCAGCTACAGTTCGTCTTTATCAACACCCAGCTTCTGCAAATCCATTCCGAAGTGCAACCCTCTTTCGGTCAGCACCTGCTCGATCTCGGCCAGTGATTTCTGACCGAAGTTGCGAAACTTCATCAGGTCTTCCTGCTCGTATTGAACCAGCTCGCTCAGTGAATTGATCTTTGCGGCTTTCAGGCAATTGAATGCACGGACGGACAGATCGAGATCTTCCAGCGGTGTCTTCAATACTTTCCGCAACTGCAGGGTTTGTTCGTCTACGAGGTCTTCTTTCTTTTCTTCCCTGTTGTCAAACGTGATGTTTTCATCCGTAATGATCATCAGGTGCTGGATCAGGATGCGGGAAGCCTGCTTCACAGCTTCTTCCGGGTGAATGGTACCATCGGTAGAAACTTCCATGATCAGTTTTTCGAAGTCTGTCCTTTGTTCTACACGCGTATTTTCAATGGTATATTTTACATTCTTGATCGGTGTATAAATGGCATCGATAGGAATATATCCCAAAGGCGCATCTTTTGGTTTATTGTCTTCAGCCGGAACATAACCGCGACCTTTGCCGATAGTCAGTTCAATCTCCATTTTTGCTGAAGCGTCCAGTGTGCAGATCAGCAATCCGGGATTCATGATCTGGAATGAGTGAGTAGCTTCTCCGATCATGCCAGCTGTGAACTCGGTCCTGTTTCGCAATGACAGGATGATCTTTTCATTAGCGACTTCATGGTCAACGATCTTCTTAAAGCGTACCTGTTTGAGGTTCAGGAAAATTTCAACGACATCTTCGCTCACGCCCTTCATCGTCGCAAATTCATGGTCCACGCCTTCAATCTTAACACCGACGATAGCATACCCTTCCAGCGAATTCAACAATACACGGCGTAACGCATTACCAATGGTTACACCATAGCCAGGCTCCAACGGGCGAAACTCGAACTGAGCTTCAAAATCCGTCGCCTTTTGCAATATGATTTTATCCGGTTTCTGGAAATTTAAAATAGCCATATTTCAGATTTAAGTTTTAGATAAATGTTATGCAGCTGATTTGTTACGGGTAAGTGAGGGTCTTTCTCCTTTCGGACTCTCCTTCACCACTTGCTGTTCAGCTTACTTGCTGTACAATTCAACAATCAACTGCTCCTTAATGTTCTCAGGAACACTTTCCCTCTCAGGATAAGTGATGAACGTACCTTTCAGCTCGGTTTCGTTCCAGTCAAGCCAGTTGAATTTGGGATTTTTAGGACGAACCGTACTTGTAATTGACGTTCTTTCCCTGCTTCCTTCTTTGACTGTAATGACGTCACCTGCTTTCAGTTGGAAAGACGGAACGTTTACTACATCGCCGTTTACCTCGATATGTTTGTGACTTACCAGCTGGCGGGCGGCCGGGCGGGAAGGAGCGATACCCATCCTGTAGACGGTATTGTCCAGGCGGGCTTCCAATAACTTGATCATGTTTTCACCGGTAACACCTTTGCGGCGGCTGGCCTCTTCGAAAGTTTTACGGAACTGTTTTTCCAACACACCATAAGTGTATTTGGCTTTTTGCTTTTCGCGAAGCTGCAGGGCATACTCGCCTAAGGTCTTGCGCTTTTTTTGAGCACCGTGCTGTCCGGGAGGATTGCTGTTTTTATCCAGCCATTTACCATTACCTAAAATAGGCTCACCGAATCTACGGGAGATCTTGGTCTTGGGACCATTGTAACGTGCCATAGTTTTTTATTCATTTCCGCTTTTTAGAAACCGGTGAGCTGATCGTTGAAAGCGGTAAAAATTAATCAGTCACCCTTTATTAAAATGAATCCAGGTCTTCACGGCTCCCCCGGGGAGAAGCTTCTGAAAACCCTTCAACCTGGCGTATTCAATCATTATTGAATACAGTATTTATAAGAACTTCTTTATAGGGTTGTCTTCCAGGCCCCAAACAGGGACCCAGGGTCTATACTCTTCTTTTCTTGGGGGGACGGCAACCGTTATGCGGTAAAGGAGTCACGTCCTTGATCATCACTATTTCAATACCGTTTTGTGAGAGCGAGCGGATCGAGCTTTCACGGCCAGCTCCCGGGCCTTTCACATAAACGTCTACTCTCTTCAACCCGGCATCGAAAGCGGCCTTAGCTGCATCGGCAGCAGCCATCTGCGCTGCATAAGGAGTATTCTTTTTGGAACCACGAAAGCCCATTTTACCAGCGCTGCTCCAGGAAATGACCTGGCCGCTTTTATTGGTTAAGCTAACGATGATGTTGTTGAAACTGGCAGTAATGTGTGCATCTCCGTAAGCATCTACTTTTACTACTCTTTTCTTCGCCGCTGCTTTTGGGCCTTGTGCGGCTGCCTGTTGTGCTTTTGCCATAATTTTTGATCGAGGTAATCTTTTTCTGCTTTAATATTTCCTCCGGGGTTACCGGGGCCGAATCAACCCTCCTGCTGACCTGCGAAGCTATCTGGCGCTGATTCGATGATGTACTGCAAGTCTGTATTTCAACGATCCCTGAATATCGACCCGCGACTCCAGGACTATCGATTACTTTTTAGCTGCTTTCTTTTTTCCGGCAACCGTCTTACGTTTACCTTTTCTTGTACGGCTGTTTGTCCTCGTACGCTGGCCACGCACCGGCAATCCTTTGCGATGACGAAGTCCACGATAGCAGGCGATATCCAGCAAACGCTTGATGCTCATCTGCACTTCTGAACGCAACTGGCCTTCTACTTTCACTTCTTCCGTGATCGTATTACGGATGGCATTCAGCTCATTGTCATTCCAATCATTCACCTTCTTGCTACGGTCAATGTTGTTCTTGTCAAGAATATACTTGGCGGTTGAAGGTCCAATACCATATATATAGGTCAGACCTATTTCGCCTCTTTTATTTTTTGGTAAATCAACACCGGCAATACGAGCCATAATCTGATATTTCTTTTAAGTTGTTTGTTCGTTGCTAAATTTCAGGAACCCAGCTTTGCCAATTGGATCGTGTTTTGGGTGCCTGGTTCTTCTAACGATTATCCCTGTCTCTGCTTGAAGCGGGGATTCTTTTTGTTGATCACATACAGCTTGCCTTTGCGACGAACGATCTTGCAATCAACGCTGCGTTTCTTGATGGATGCTCTTACTTTCATGATTTCTATTTTTACTTCTAATTCCTCAACATCGCACCTGACAGGTGCAACACGCGGAACTATTTATACCTGAATATTATTCTTCCCCTTGTCAAATCATATGGCGACATTTCAACTCCTACTTTATCGCCTGGGAGAATCCGGATGTAGTGCATCCGCATTTTCCCCGAGATGGTAGCCAGTATTTCATGGCCATTTTCAAGCTTCACTCTGAACATGGCGTTGGACAGAGCCTCTATGATCGTACCATCCTGTTTAATAAGGGGTTGTTTCGACATATATTTTTGGGGACGCAAAGATATGTGGAAAGGCCTGAAAAAAGAAAATTCACCGGTTTATTTTTCAAGATATTATAGAAAAAACCGGGAATGCGCAAGACGTCCGCAAGGAGTTGGTTATCAAGCCAGTTCGAGGGGAACCTTGGTCATATCATGGTGCAGGTTCTGTAGCTGGTGAACTCCAAGTTGAAAACTAAAATGCCGCCGGTCTTCACGGTACCACATTTCGATATTGGAAAAATCACCTTTTCTAGGGGTAACAAGACGAAAAGCCCCTTTCTTGTACTTTACAAACCCGTCATGGTCTTCTTTTTCGAACCCGAGTTTGGTGAGATGTTCGTCATCCAGGGGCACCGGCCTGAGATCATCCTGGCCATACCAAAACTCCTGGACGCCATTGTCTGTAAGAGCCATATGCTCAGCATGATTTACACGCACAACCACTCCTTCCCTTTCTACTCCATCATCGTTCACCTGAACAATATCGCCGGGTTTTAACTCTGAGACTTTTAGCATAGCATTCGTTTTTTAGTTATCCGAATTTAAAAAAAATTGAGTGTTTGAAAAAATCGCGTTTTTGCAATGCCCTATTTAATAGCAAAGCGCTGGCCAAACTGGTCAATTTAAAACCGGTTTAATGTCAATCAAAGGTGTGCCATTCAACACTTCAAGGTTAGAAACCGTTATTTCCCCGTTGACCGTCATCCCGATTATCTCAACCTCATGAAGCCCGATGGGATTTGGCCTGTCGGGTGATCTCGTGGCAAAAACCCCGATCATCGGGGCATCGGGGTTGTTTCTTGGTCTTGTTACAAGTACGGCCCTGTCCCCTTTGTCCAGCCAGGTAAACAACAGGATCTTTGCACCGGTCCTGAGACCCTGGACTGCCTTGCGATATTCCTCCCCTATCACCAAAATCGCCTGCGGACCGCCTTCAGATTCCTGGAGCGGGCAGTCTTTGATGTCCTGCAGTGAAGACCGGATATGTCCAATAAACTTTATTGATTCCATTTTGATAAATGATGCGCCTGATGTTCCTGCCCCGGTTTACACACTCAACGGCTGAAGGTTTTCAACTTCCCGGTTAACCAGCTCCATTTCTTCCGGTGTCAGCCTGATAGCTGCAGCTCCTGCATTCTGGATCGCCTGGGTAGCATTTCTGGCCCCTGCCAGCGCGATGGTGATACCCGGCTGATCAATAGTCCATCTCAACACCAGTTGCGCAAGAGAAACGTTTTTTGATCCTGCCAGGGGGCGCAGCCGGTCCAGCATTGAATTAGTGCGCCTGATGTTTTCGTCGGTAAAATGACTGAGTTCCTGGCGGTGATCTCCGCTAGTGAAAACATGACCAGGCTTTATTTTACCAGTGAGCAATCCTCGTTGAAGGGGGCTATAGGCAATGACCGATTTTTTGTTTTGGATGCAATATGGTACCACGTCCTTTTCAATTTCCCTCGACAGCATACTGTAAGGAACCTGGTTGGATGCAAGCCTGATGGTCTGTTCGGCTTCCTGCATCAAATCCACAGGATAGTTGCATACCCCTGCTTCCCGGATCTTTCCCTGTTCCCTCAGCCGCAAGACCGCTTCCATCGTTTCGGATACCGGCGTGGTAACATCAGGCCAGTGTATTTGATAAAGATCTATGTAATCGGTCTTTAACCTGCGTAATGAATCTTCGCATTCCCTGATAATACTTTCGCGTGATGCGAGTTTATACAAATCAAATTCTTTCCCGTCATTAAAAACACTTTTGAAATAAAAGGTGCCCTGCCTGGTATCCCAGCGTAATCCGAACTTGGTTAATAATTGGATCCTGTCCCGCGGGAGGGAGGTGATCGCTTCAGCAATGATCTCTTCGCTTAACCCCTGTCCATACGCCGGGGCTGTATCGATAGTAGTTACTCCTTCGTAGTAGGCGGCGCGGATCGCTTTGATGGCCTCATTCCTGTCGCTGCCACCCCATTTCCAACCACCGATCGCCCAGGCGCCAAAGGCGATTACCGAACATTCAAGATCCGTTTCGCCGATTCTCCTGTATTCCATTATGACGTATTAATGCACGACTAGCTATCCTCTATTCGGCCCAGCTCATCACGTAATCCCGGTTTTCGATATCCAGCGCCTCTTTTGTCAACATCAGGGGATGAAATGTGTCCACCATAACGGCCAGCTCTTTTGTTTCCTTGGCCCCAATGCTTTTTTGAACCGCGCCCGGATGCGGTCCATGCGGGATACCTGCGGGGTGCAACGTGATCATTCCTCTTGTTACGTTCTTACGGCTCATAAAATCACCATCCACATAGTATAACACTTCATCGCTATCAATGTTACTGTGATTGTAAGGAGCAGGAATTGCCAACGGGTGGTAATCAAATAACCGTGGGCAGAAAGAACACACAACAAAGTTATGCGCCTCAAAAGTCTGGTGAACAGGAGGCGGTTGATGAACCCGTCCTGTTATCGGTTCAAAGTCATGGATGGAAAAGGCAAAGGGATAACAGCAGCCATCCCAGCCAATCACATCGAAGGGATGAGTGCCATAGTGCAGTCCATACAACACGCCCTTCTTCTTTGCCCTGATCAGGTAATCGCCTTTCTGGTCGAACGTGGGCAGGTTTTGCGGCGGGCGAATATCCCGTTCACAGTAAGGTGAATGTTCGAGCAGCTGCCCGTATTTACTTAAATATTTCCTGGGATATCGTATCGGGCTGAATGATTCTACAATGAACAGCCGGTTATTCGTTGATGCAAATTCCACCTGGTAAATCGTTCCTCTCGGGATAACGAGGTAATCGCCATAATCAAAGGGCAGTTCGCCGTACATCGTCCTCAGTACGCCTTTACCTTCGTGTACAAAGATCATTTCGTCGGCATCTGTGTTTTTGTAGAAATATTCCTTCATGCTCTCCTGGGGTGCTGCCAGCACAATATGACAATCATTGTTGACGAGGACCGGCTTTCGGCTTTGCAGGAAATCTTTTTCCGGTTTGATGTTGAAGCCCTCGAAACTGCGATGCTTCAACATTTTCTCTTCGGCCACGGAAGGAGCCACGCTGACCTGAGGCTCGGTCTTGATGATCTGTGTCGGCGGATAGACATGATACATCAACGAATAGTCATTTGAAAATCCTTCGGTGGAAAATAGCTGTTCGGAATACAACTCTCCATCAGGACGGCGGAATTGAGTATGACGTTTATGCGGAACATTTCCCAGTTTATGATAATGAGGCATAGATGTAGTTTTTAATCGTTAGTCAATAGTCGTTAACGTTGGCAAATAGTCGACATTCGATGGCCAGTAGTCCGAACTCTTTAGCGGGAGGATATGAAATTATCGCAATGCTTTCATCAGGTTGTCATCAGTCTGCAGGCTTTGTCTGACTTGCTTTTAATTATCACGATGTCATCTCTTAGTTCGTGATAATTCTAAGGTAGAAAGCAGAAAAATATACTTCCACTTTCTTTTATCTATCCAGTATGTAAAATTTCTTTTGAAAAGCATACGAATTGATCATTTAAAATTACAGATTATCGGCGAATTTTGATCCGGCATACGGCGCATGATCGTATTGCAAGGAATTTCTAAAACACCCAAGCAACTGGTAACAAATGACCCGTATCGGACTAATATCGGACACTCATGGTTTCCTGGATGAAAATGTTTCCAGGCATTTTGAGAAATGTGACGAAATATGGCATGCCGGCGATTTTGGAGGCATCGCGCTGGCTGATCAGCTGCTTTCAGCATCAGGCTTACCCATTAAAGGCGTTTATGGGAACATCGATGGAAATGATGTAAGATCAAGATACCCCGAACAGCTGCTGTTTATGTGCGAAAACGTAAGAGTGATGATCCGGCATATTGGCGGTTCTCCTCCACGATATAATCCCGGGACTAAAAAGGAATTGCTGTCCCATCAACCGAAGTTGTTTGTCTCGGGTCACTCCCATATCCTTAAGATCATATATGATGATGCGATCAACTGCCTTTATATAAACCCGGGTGCAGCAGGCAAACATGGATGGCATAAGACGAGGACCATTGTCCGTTTTGCGATCGATGGCCATGACATTAAGAATTGTGAAGTGATCGAATTGGGAAAAAGATAAAGACTTATCGTATCTTACTATTGTAAATCTTTATCTATGGACCGTCGCCAACTACTTAAACAATCGGCTTTCGCCGCAGCGGCCTTTGCTTTCAGCCGCGACTCTTTTGCCCGCGAAGCGGAGCAGGTCATTGCTCGTCATGGGTTCGCAGGAAATATCATCAAACTTAGCTCCAACGAAAATCCACATGGGCCTTCACCCGCTGCAAGGGCGGCTATGATCGCAGCCGTGGGTATTTCCAATCGCTATCCCTGGGAAGCAACCGGCCAATTACGAGAAAAGCTCGGGTCGGCCTATGGCCTGACGAAGGAACATGTGATGATCGGGGCCGGCTCATCGGAGCTATTAGGGATCACTTCTTTGATGGCCGCATTACAAAAAGGCAATGCAGTAGCGCCCGATCCGACTTTTAGACTATGGATGCCGGCAGCGAGAAAAGTAGGATTACCCATCAAACTGGTCCCATTGACGACAAAGAAGGTAACCGACCTCCAAAGACTAAAGGATGCCATGGATGCAAATACGAGGATGGTTTATATCTGCAATCCCGCCAATCCAACAGGAACTATCATTCCAGCCAGCGAACTGGAAACTTTCATAAAAGATGTTGCACCAAAGGCGATCATTTTGCTGGATGAGGCATATACAGAATTCAGCGAAGAACCGTCGATGGCAAAATGGGTGAATGATTACCCCAATCTCGTCGTAGCGAAAACCTTCTCGAAGATCCATGGCATGGCAGGAGCAAGAATAGGATTTGCGATGGCCCACCCGCAAACGATCAAACAATTAAATGACCTTCAACCCTGGGCAAATGCAGGCGCTGGTGCCGTTGCGCTCGCCGGTGCATTAGCCTCGCTGGATGATAAAAACTTCACTACGTTTTGCAAAGCCGAGAACCAGAAAGCACGCGCAGTCTTCTACAAAGCCCTGGAAAAAGTCGGCATGCCCTACGTAGAATCCCATACCAGTTTTGTTTACTTTGATTCCACTCCTTTTAAGAAAGACGTGCAGAAGCTTCTCGAAGCACAACAGATAATTGGTGCCAGGACATTCGAAGAAGGATCGAAATGGCTTCGACTCAGTGTCGGAACTGTAGACGAAATGAAGAAAGTCGCCGAAGCGCTCAATGTTGCATAAACCTCAGCTTTCACCAGGCGAAAGGATATCCCAGGTATTATGATCCCATGCCGGGTAGCCAGGGCCTGCCGATGTCATGACGGAATGGCCAGGGAATAGCTACAAGGATAAACAACAGCGCCACGATAAACAGCCACAGGACCCTTGCATATTTTACCGAGTCCGGTAAATTCTTTTTTGCAACACGATAGGCAAGTGTGATCATGATGACTGAAAGGATCATCATTGCAGGATGCTCAATCCAAAAGAAGAGATGGAATTTGCTTTTCGTAACACCCTCTGGCGGGGCCGTTGTGGTGAGCATGCCATACCTTCCCCACAACCAGAGATACAGCCCAACTAAAAGATTTATGTGCGCCGCGATAAGTGTGAACAACCATGTTTTCCTGTCGCCTTGAGAAAACGCCTTCTTACTCCTCCAGCCGGCGAATGCCTTGAAAATAGATAGTAAGAGTAGAATTAGAAGGATCCAGCGAAGCAAGTTGTGAAGGTCAAGCAGCCCTTTAGCCATGATTTTAGTTTGAGTATTCAAAACTACAACAGCACGGCGGCAACATCAAATTTTTTGCAGTGACAACAGCCTTGGCCATGATTATCGCCATGATGAATTATCCTATCTTGATGGTCATCATCATGCTCCTGCTTCACGATAGCGGTTTGTAATGATTGTCCTGCATCACCCCGCAATCAAAGTACAACTTCGTGTAACGACTATCGACTGACATCTTCCCTCACTGTCCACCATTTGCCCTCAGATCCGCGACACAATTGGCATCGAGCGTTGGAATGTTGCCCGTGATCAGGAAGCCCAATATATCACTCGTTTCCGAAGCATAGTACATCAGGCAATTGCTATTGTTGCAATGACTGCCATGAGAGGGGTCCTTATGATTGGTCTGCATAGGTGAACCGAGATCGACAAGTCCCAACAGGTGTCCCAATTCATGTTCTGACACCGTGGCAACGAGCTTAGTGCGGCTTGCCTGGCCTATTCCGCCCGAATTATCCTGTATCTTCTTTCCAAATAAGGCAACGGAAGTGTTTTTATATGCTACTCCAAGCACGTTATTGTCGGTGTAAGTGCCATTCGTATACAATATATAGACGGCCAGTTCATTACCGGAAGTAAATGCGGTCCTGTTGTTCCTTTCGACCTGGGCGATATCATCGATCGATAAAACAGTGTTGGAACTGGCGGGTATTTCTTTTGTGATGATGGTAATTCCTGCTGGTTTGTTGAGCAAGCCGCTTAATACCGATTGCAGGTGAGTCAATGCTCCCCCGTCCGGCTGAAACCCACTCATGTACTGGACTTCTATCTTTAGCGAAGTATATTTTGATGATGCCAGGAGATCGGTGGCAGAGGCACCTACCGGTTTGTTGTGGAGGTCTGAAGCACCAGGGTTGTTTGCAAACTTGTCTTTTTTGCTGCAGCCAACAAAAACAGAAGCGATCAATACGAATTTCAGGATTGTCTTCATAACCAGATACGTTTATACCTGGTAATGTTTTCAAAAACTGTTCCAATTGCTTTGCCATCCAGCATCCCGCATCCAAGTATCCAGCATCCAGCATCAGCATCAGCATCGCTTACTCCACCCAGTCAGCAATAAAAATGTTCGTATCCCTTGTACCGCCGTTATTGCGATTGCTGCAGAAGATCAATTTTTTTCCGTCCGGAGAAAACATGGGAAACGCATCGAAGATCTTTTCGTGGGTGATCTTTTGCAGATTACTTCCATCTTCGTTTATCGAATAAATATTAAAAGGAAATCCTCTTTTGTATTCGTGGTTCGAGGCAAAGATGATGCGCTTGCTGTCGGGAAAGAAAGCCGGCGCCCAGTTAGCCTGGCCAAAATTGGTTACCTGGTGTACATTGCTCCCATCGGTATTGGCAACAAACACTTCCATGTTTGTTGGCGCTACCAGGTTCTCGGCCAGCAGCTCCTTATATTCCTTTACGTCAGCATCTGTTTTTGGACGCGATGCCCTCCAGATGATCTTCCTGCCATCAGGGCTAAACCAGGCACCTCCGTCGTAACCCAGGGTGTTAGTTACCCTCTTTTCCTTTCCAGTTGCAAGGTCCATGATATAAAGATCAATGTCTCCATCCTTGTCACTGGTATAGATCATTTTCTTTCCATCGGGTGATAAAGTGCCTTCGGCATCGTACCCTTTGGAATGGGTTAGTTGCTTAACTATTTTACCATCGAGGTCGGCCATGAAGATATCATAGGTATCATACAATGGCCATATATACTTGTTGCCATATTTCGCACGATCGGGCACCGGCGGGCAGGTATCAGCCCCCAGGTGAGTGGAAGCATAAATAATATGTTTTCCATCCTTTGTAAAGAAAGGACAGGTTGTTCTGCCTTTACCGGAGCTCACTGGTTTATATTCAAACTTATCACCTGGTTTCGTAGGGACCCTGCCAATAAATATCTGGTCGCATTTGATACCTTCTTTAGCGTTGGTACGCTGGAAAACGATATACTTGCTATCATAACTCCAATAAGCTTCGGCGTTGTCGCCACCAAATGTCAATTGCTGCACATTTTTGAAGTGAACTTCCTCAGGATATTGGATCGAGTCTGGTGTTTGAAGGCCGGAATCAGCGCTAAAAGACCGAAATGAATGTGGGGTAGTTGCAGTAAAGGAAAGGAATACTAAACCGGTCAACACAATCACGGGAAGGGAGATAAGTTTTTTCATGTTTGTTCGTTTATATGGGCGCGGCAAAGGTATATTTGTTAGGATTTTCCTTTGTCAAGAATTTGTCAGAGAATCACCATCCAATATATGATTAAAATCCTTTTAGTGTCTACCCGAACCTTCCATTTTATTCATCATTCATTGGATATTCCCATTTACTGGTTAAAAAACAAGGCTTCAGGGTGGATGGGATTTCTTTTTTTATTGATCTCGCTTACCATTCTATTGGCAGGCTGTGGCAGCGGCACGCCCCCTTCGCCGTTCGAGCAGGTCCTTGGCCAGGAACCCTTTTCTGCCCTGACTGATAGCATAAAACAACGACCTCAAAATGACGAGCTATATTTCCGGAGGGCTGTGTTGCTCAACAGGAATAATTTTCCCGAACCCGCCCTTGCCGATCTTCAAAAAGCCTGGTCGATCCGTAAACGCGAACAGTATGCCGTTAGCATTGCCAATTTATGGATGGAGCGACGCCCGGACTCGGCAGTTATATTTTTGATTAAGGCGTTAAAAGAATTGCCACCCAGCTATATGCTCCGGATCATGCTGGCTCGTTCTTATTATGGATTGAACAAAACGATCGATGGGCTGAAAATTTGCGACGAACTGCTGAAATCTTACCCCAACAACATCGAGGTCCTGGTACTCCAGTCGCAGCTTCTCGAGAAACGGGGCGATATAACCCGGTCGATAGTCTCGCTTGAAAAAGCGCACAACATTGCCCCTGGCAACCTGGAAATAGCACTGCAACTCGCTTATAAATATGCAGAGGCAAAAAATCCAAAGGTCCTCGCGCTTTGTGATTCGTTGATCCAGCGCGACACGATGAAACTGCACGCAGATCCCTATTATGTGAAGGGCGATTACTATGCTAATATCAATGACAAAGCCAAAGCGATCCAGTTGTTTGACGAGACGATCAGGCATAATTACAATTACCTGAATGCCTATATTGAAAAAGGAAAGATCCTTCTAGAACAGAAGAAGGTCAACGAAGCATTTAAAACCTTCAAACTCTCCAACACTATCGATCCTGCTTTTCCCGATGCCTATTTTTATCTTGGAAAATGCCACGAAGCGCTTGGACAAAAAGAAGACGCCAAATTAAGCTACGAAAAAGCTTATAGCCTCGATAAAAGCTTTACCGAAGCCAAAGAGGCTGCAGAAAAGATCGGGCGGTAAAATCCAGGTTTCCAGTTACAAAATTAAAATTCGAATTTACTCTCTTAGTATCTTGCGGCCGTTCTCGTATTCGTACTGATATTTTAATCTATTTAAATGCCGTTAGTAGCTCCCTCTCTTCTTGCCGCCAATTTTCTAAGACTGGAAGATGAATGTAAAATGCTCAATGAAAGCCAGGCCGACTGGTTTCATCTCGATATAATGGATGGCCTTTTCGTCCCCAATATCAGCTTTGGGCCCATGATCGTGAAGTTTGTGCGGTCAACAACCAGGAAATATTGTGATGTCCACATGATGATCATTGAACCGTGGAAATATTTCAAAATGTTCAAAGATGCAGGCGCGGACAACCTGAGCATTCACATCGAAGCATGCCCGGACCTGTTGAAGAATGTGGAAGAGATCAAATCGCTCGGCATGGATGCGGGCGTTGCGATCAGCCCGGACACGCCGATAGAAAGCCTGGAAAAGGTCTTGCCACATATCCATGTTGTTTGCATGATGAGCGTCTACCCCGGCTTCGGAGGGCAGGAATTTATTCCACAGACCATGGACCGTATCAGGCAACTCCGCAATATGATCGACCAGAAAGGACTGAAAGTTAAGATCGAGATAGACGGTGGAGTAACGGAAGAAAATGCGGCTTCCATTGTCGCTGTTGGGTCAGACGTTCTCGTGGCGGGCAATACCGTTTTCAAATCCAAAGATCCAAAGGCCACGATCAAACATCTAAAGGACAGTTAGTTTCCACGGACCAACATTCATCAGTCATCGAACGTTATCGAACCATTGTCGACAACACTGCTCGGGCCCGGCGCTTCTCCTGTGCTAAACCTTTCTTTCGCGTTAAAAAAACTGTATCTTGATGCTGATTCACTTATGAAAATCCACCTGCGCCAAATATTCCTGACTGCAACAATTACTTTGCTTTCCCTGGTTTCCTTTTCCCAAAAGAAATTCGCTTACGTATCGGGCAGGGTGATCGACGAAAATGAAAATCCCCTGGCAGATGTTTCAGTCGTCATACTTGGAAGGCCATCGGGGATTAGCACCAATGATTCGGGCTATTTCCGGTTAAAAGTACCGGCAGAGAAGGCATTCGCCATAGTATTTAGTTATACCGGCCGCCAGCCGGAACAAAGGAACTTCCTTCTCAATGAGAACGAAGAAGAAACCCTGACCGTTCGGCTTGAAAGAAATTCGGATACACTGGCAGAAGTAATCGTAAGGGATGAGCGGGACCGCACGGAAGCAGGTTTAATACGTCCCAACCCGAAGACGATTCTCAACCTGCCTTCCGCAGTGACAGGCGTCGAAAGCCTGATAAAAATATTCGTTGGGTCCAATAATGAATTGACATCCCAATACTCCGTCCGTGGTGGCAGTTATGATGAGAACCTGATCTATGTAAACGACTTTGAAGTCTTCCGCCCTTACCTCGTCCGTAATGGTCAGCAGGAAGGATTAAGCTTTATCAATCCCGAGCTGGTACGAAATATAAATTTCTATAACGGTGGATTCCAGGCAAAATATGGAGACAAGATGAGCAGTGTGCTGGATATCCAGTACAGGAAACCCCGGAAATTTGGCGGGTCCATATATATTGGTATCCTTGAACAGGGATTGCATCTCGAAGGCATAACGGCAAAGAACAAGCTAAGTTATTTGATTGGTGTTCGCAATCGCAGCAACAGGAATCTCTTAAGCCGCCAGGAGACGCAGGGTAACTACGTTCCGTCGTCATCCGACCTTCAGTTGCTGGTGGATTACCAGTTCAATCCAAAATGGCAGGCAGAAGTATTTGGCAATATCTCGCAGACAAGGTTTTCTCTAATCCCGGAATTCAGTCAACTCAGTAGTTCGGTCTTTTCTCCATTCTTTACTCTCAGTCTCGGTATGGATATATATTTTCAGGGACAGGAAAAAGATCAGTACCAGACCAACATGCTGGGCTTTTCGTTGACGAACCAGGTGAACAGGAGGCTGCGATTAAAATGGATGGCGTCCCGCTTTGAGAACGATGAAAGAGAGAACGTGGATATCACCGGGGCTTATTTGTTCGGGGAACGTGATTTCGATAAAAGCCAACCTACCTATGGACAAATCGTTAATCCATTGGGCGCCGGGGTATTTCAGAATTTTTCCAGAAACACCCTAAACATTGAGAACTGGAATGTTTCACATAAAGGCAATTATGACCGCGGTAAACATGCCATACAATGGGGCGTGGGCTATGACCGCACACTGATCGCTGATAAATTGAATGAATGGGAAGCACAGGATTCTGCAGGCTATTCGATCCCTTTCAACCCGAACGTGCTGCAGTTTAGCAAAGTGATAAAATCGACCGCTGATCTTACTGTTGACAAGCTTTCATGTTATATACAGGACAATATTTTATTCGGCGATTCATTAAACACCTACACGCTATCGGCAGGGGTTCGTTTTAATTACAATTCACTTAACAATGAATTTCTTGTTTCTCCCCGCCTGGGTGGAAGCTGGAAGCCATACTGGAAAAAGAACATCGTCTTCCGCGCGGCTGTGGGTGCCTATGACCAGCCGCCGTTTTATCGTGAATTAAGAAGGTATGATGGCACGATAAACACGAATTTGAAAGCTCAAAAAAGTTTACAGGCCGTGGGGGGCTTTGACTATAATTTTAAAGGATGGGGAAGAACTATGCGGTTCACCACAGAAGCTTATTATAAGCATATGACAGATGTGGTGCCTTACGATGTGGACAACGTACGGGTTCGGTATTATGGAGAAAATGAAGCAAAGGCGTACGCAACCGGGATCGAATTCCGTTTGTTTGGTGAGCTTGTGAAAGATGCCGAAAGCTGGATCAGCCTGGGTTTGATGAAGGCAAAAGAGGATATTAAAGGGGATACTTACAAAGACTATACGCTTAACGATCAGAATGAACCCATTGACAGTGTCACCAGGGAAAAAGGCTGGGTGCGCCGTCCAACAGACCGGATGATCACTTTTGGTATGTATTTCCAGGATTACCTTGCTACCAACAAGAACATAAAAATGTATTTAAACCTTTTGTACGGAAGCAATCTGCCCTATAATATCCCCAATAATGTTAAGTACAGGAACGGGCTGGAGATACCTCCTTACATCCGCGTGGATATTGGTTTTAGCGCATTGCTGCTGGATAGCGATCGAAGCAGGCGCCGGAGTCATAGTCCTTTCAGGAGCTTTGATAATATTTGGGCCAGTCTCGAAGTGTTCAACCTGATCGACAGGGCCAATACCATCTCTTATTTACTGATCAAGGATTTTTCCAATACCATTTATACCATGCCTAACCGGTTAACACCGCGATTACTAAATTTCAAGATCGTGGCGAGGTGGTGATCAAAAGATCCGGCGGATTTGTCTTACGACAACTGGTTAAGGGTTTCTTTTAAAGCGGCAAAATCGACCTGCGTGCCTGTGGTGGCAGTTTCTTCCGAATAGGCGACGATCCCATTTTTATCGATCACCACTACTCCTCTCTTAGCAACGCCCCTGATTCCACAGATGAAATTGCAATGATACATCTCGTATTCATGTATCGTCACCTTATTGAAATCGGAAAGCAAGTCAAAGTTCAGGTTGTGTTTTTCTTTGAATGCTTTCAGTGAAAAAGGCATGTCAACCGAAATGCCGAGGACCACCGCTCCCAATCCATTATAAAAATCAAGATCATCACGATTGCTGCATACCTGTTCCGTACACGTGCCTGTGAATGCAGCAGGAAAGAAATGAAGGATTACCGTTTTGCCGCTGAAATCGCTTAGGGAAATTACCTTTCTTTCTGTGTTATATAGTTTGAAGTGCGGAGCCTTCTTTCCAACGCTAATTGCCATAACATTAACATTTTTTGATCCAACAAAATTAGTTGGATGAGGATGATAACAACGAAATTCCTGGGGAGACACGGTAAACATATATAAATGGGATCAGCATTAGCGGGTACGGGGACCGGCGCCTGGCAGCCATCCTCCATGACTGGCAACAGGTTGATTTTCGATTGGCACAATTATCGTAGGATTACTTTTATATTAACTAAAGTTTCCTTTCAAATATTTGTATTCACACTTGTGAATAAGTAACTTTAGGATATACAGATTCCAATACAATAAATTTGGAAAAGAGGGATAAGGCTTCTGTAACCCACTTCAGAAGACGAATAAATAATCCGGCATTATCCCTCGCCGGCTTTATGAATCTTTAAATAGATTGATTTGACAGACACGATCATTAACCTGGAAACCGTTAACCCTATAGAGTTCTTCGGAGTAAATAACGGCAAATTAGACATCCTCAAGAAAAAATTCCCTTTACTTAAGATTCTCTCCCGTGGCACGCAGATCAAGCTCAGCGGTGCGCCGGAACAGATTGCTGCTGCAAGGGAAAAGATCGAGCTTCTGATCTCCTACCTGGAGCGTAATGGCCACATGAGTGAGAATTATTTTGAACAGATCCTCGGTGGTGACGATGCTGATGCTATCGACAATTTCAAAGATCATCATCCAAATGATGTACTGGTTTTTGGCCCCAACGGCAAATCGGTCAGGGCAAGAACACATAACCAGAAAAAACTGGTGCAAGAGGCAGAAAAGAATGATATCGTATTTGCGATAGGTCCTGCCGGCACCGGTAAAACCTACACCGCTGTGGCTTTAGCTGTAAGGGCTTTAAAAAATAAGCAGGTAAAAAAGATCATCCTTACCAGGCCGGCGGTT
>JADMIO011222187.1_pt1 | contig 28809 bp, 20 predicted proteins | sample 8958161 | NCBI WGS metagenome assembly JADMIO01 (sample SAMN16585339, study PRJNA669376) | soil metagenome | isolation source: Crop rotation soil | place: USA: Cullars Rotation, Alabama | collected 2011 | reverse complement strand
CACCAGCCAATTCGTGACCAGGGACCGAGGGCGTCCGGTTGTTGCCGATACGATCGGTCCAGGTGGATGGCCAGGTGGTTTCATCCTTGGTGAATCCCGACGCGTGAACCTGAACAATTACATCGTTTATTGCTGGTTTTGGATCTGGCAGCTCCGTCAGTTTCATTCCGGCTATTCCTGCAGCCTGATCGGTTACTACGATCGCTTTCATAATATACCTCCTTCTTTGCTCCTCAACAAACATCCACCTGTTGAAGTGTAGTTGTACAATATTGTATTCTTCATGATTTTATTATTTAAGGTTGTACAATGATTAGTTCTTATGGGTTGGCTTTAAGCTTTGAAATATTGTTCTTCTACAATTTGTCCCTTTTGCCAAACGCTTCTAAGTATTTCGTGCCATAGAATCTTGCTTCCATCTTTCATATCAAAGTCAAAAGTGAATTCAGCAAAAGAAACATCTCCATTCAACGATACATTATGCAAGGTAATGCCATTTACTTTGGCAATAGCACCCGCAAAGCCTCGCATTTTGGTTAGCATTTCTGATTTGCTTTTCGTTACTGTACCATCAAAATCGATGGTTTTAGCATTCGGAGCGAAAAACTTTTCTGTCGCTTCCACAATTTGTCCTTTTTTAACCATATCGTTTTTTGCCGATAGGATTTCATTTAAAGATTGTTCCATTTTTTACCTGTTTTGAATTATCAGTTGATTGACAAGACAAAGGTCTGATAACTCAAAAGCAATAAAAATGAAGTAGATTAAGAAAAAAAGTTGATGTAGTTCAACTTTTTTTCACGGTTCGCTTATTTCTTATCCTGGAGAGGAATTCAGTTGACATTCCGAGGTAGGAGGCTAAAGCGTATTGAGGTACACGTTGAACGAAGTTTGGGTAATTCAATAAAAAGTTCTCGTAGCGTGCCTCAGCATCATGTTGCAGGTTGAAAAGGATCCTTCGATGTTCAAACGCAAGCCCTTTTTCGGCAATTATTCTATAAAAAGTTTCAAATTTATGGTTGCTTTTTTTCAGTTCCTGCTCTTTATTATAATCAATTTGTAGTATGGTACTGTCTTCTAATGCAACAATGAAAAGGGTGGCAGGATGCTGATAGATGTAGCTGTTAAAATCAGAAACCCACCAATTTTCTATAGCAAATTGAAAAGTGTGTTCTTGCCCATCCTCTGTAACCGCATAAGTTCTGAACGCCCCTTTTACCACAAATGATCTATGTCTATTAATAAAATCAGGCTGCACAATGAATTGTTTCTTTTTTACTTTGACTTCTTTAAAGGCAGACAAAAATTGTTCAGCTTCATCATCATCTAATGAAACAAATTTTTGGACATAATCTAAAAGTTGTTTTTTACTCATTTTCAATTTGTGGAGGCGGTAGATTTCCCGGTGCTAAAGGTAGCAATTGTATTCAATGAAGGGGCACGGATTTGAAATCACGCGGTGATGCTAATCAATCTAAAGGAGTAAAAAATGAAACGGAATAAAACCTAGTTTTCTATGACGAATTCAGATCTGGGAGGGAAGTATAAAACACTCTTCCAATCGAGGAATATCAGTATTTGCCAAACCATTTCCGAATTCTAATTGTTTTCTAATTAATCACTCATGTCAATAACACTAAATTTGCATGTTGGCACAAGGAGTTATAACTAACATGATTTCAGTGTAGACAGAATTGTTAAATAACTTATGTGTTCCATGAAAAATTCATCTCCCGGCTATTATATTCAACTATTCAGTCCTCACGGTCTCATCCGCTTCAATGAACCGGAGATAGGCAGGGACAAGGATACAGGTGGTCAGGTTAAATATTTACTTGAATTATTACAAAATCTCTCTCTACATCCACAAGTAAGAAGGGTGGATCTTTTTACCAGGCGAATAATTGATAAAAGGGTTTCTTCCAGCTATGAAAAGGAAGTGGAAGAGGTAAATGGTAAAGCGAGGATCATCAGGCTTGTTTGTGGAGGTAATCAGTATCGTCCAAAAGAATCCTTGTGGGAACATCTGGATGAATTTATTGACAAGACTGTCCGTTTTATTGAGAAGCAAAATGATTTTCCGGATGTGGTGCATGGACATTATGCGGATGGAAATTACCTGGCATCTCAGATAAGTGAAGTCTATGGAATTCCCTTCCTTGCCACAGGCCATTCACTTGGCAGGAACAAAAAAAATATCCTGATGCAGGAGGGGATGAGCCCCAATACCATTGATGACAAATTCAACATGGAACACCGGATTGCGGTTGAAGAAGAGGTAATTAAAACTGCAGATCTGAATATTGTCAGCACTCAGCATATAATTGATTCACAATATTCACAATACCAGAATTTCGCCGCAGCCAGATTCAAGGTGATCCCGCCAGGGATTAATACGGAGATTTTTTATCCCTTTTATAGATTAAATCTGCCTTCCTTTAAAATGTCACTTGAGCAGGAACAGGCATTATACAGGGTGAATTCTGATATTGACCGTTTTTTATTTAATCCCAATAAACCCCTGATACTCTCAATTGGACGGGCAGACAGGAGAAAAAATTTTGAAACTATTATTCAGTCTTACGGTCAGGACAAGGAACTCCAGGCAATGGCCAATCTTGCCATATTTGCCGGTGTGAGAAAGGATATTAGTTTAATGCCGGAAGATGAAAAGGATATTCTTACAAATCTTTTATTGCTGCTTGACAAGTATGACCTCTATGGAAAAATGGCTATTCCAAAGAAAAATGACCCAAAGCTTGAGGTTCCTGAAATTTACCGGATAGCTGCACGTAAAAAAGGTGTTTTCATAAATGCCACTCCGGGTGAAAATTTTGGATTGACAATACTGGAAGCTGCAGCCAGCGGGATCCCAGTAATAGCATCACCAACCGGTGGTCCGAAAGAAATACTGGAGCAATGTGTTAACGGGATTCTGGTAGATGTGGAGGATCCTAAGGCCATAGCTGCAGCCATCAAAAGGATAATTGCAGATGAACCATTATGGGCAAACTATTCCAGGAATGGCATTATAGGGACGAGTGAAAAATTCTCCTGGCAATCTTTTACAAACGAATATATAAATTCAATAAGCGAGCTTTTAAACCAGAAGGATGCAACTGTCTCGAGGTTTATCAGGAAAACGGCTTATGGTAAAAAACTGGCTCAGTCCAGGCTTTGCCTTATTTCTGATCTTGACGGCACCCTGGTAGACGGGGAATCTACAGAAGGGCTGCGTGAGTTATGTCAATGGATAGAGAAAAATAAAAACCAGGTAGCATTTGGAGTAGCAAGTGGAAGGAACCTGAAAATTACGCTGGAGGGATTGGAAAAATATTCCCTTCCGGATCCAGACGTATTAATATGTTCAGCAGGCTCAGAAATATACTATACGCATAAGCATATTCAGGATAAGGGATGGGAAAGTCATATTGACTATCAATGGAAACGGGCTGAACTCCAAAAATGCCTTGCCTCTTTTCCAGGTATACAGCTTCAGGAAATGGAAGCACAATGGCCTTTCAAGCTTAGTTATTACGTTGATAAAAAATTCAACGAAGATGATCTTGCCAATCTTTATAAATTCCTTGATGACAAAAAGCTGAAGGCGAAACTTTTGTTGACTGAGAATAAATTCCTTGATTTTTTACCTATACGTGCGAGTAAAGGACATGCAGTACGTTACCTCAGTTACAAATGGAAATTGCCGATCGGGAATTTTATCACTGCGGGTAACAGTGGCAATGATATAGATATGCTCACAGGTAAAGCAAGGGCTATTGTGGTTGCCAATTATAGTCCCGAGCTTGAAACCCTGAAAGAAAGCCGCAATATCTATTTTGCAAAAAAGCCTCTGGCGCTGGGAGTTCTGGAAGGTGTCTTACATTATACCTCAGAAAAGGCTGTAGCATTGCCCTGATTATGCGCAAGTGCATGGTATTTGCAGGAAAGTAATTAAAGTAAACCAGGTATGTATTCCGGATCCGGATTTAGCGAATGGGAGATAGGCGATATTACAATAATCATTCACAAAGGCCTGTATCATTTATTCCACCTGATTATTCCAAATCATGATTACATAGCACATGCTGTTTCTAAAGACTGTATCTCCTGGAAAAGAGTCAACAATGCCTTATTTGTAGGGCATCCAGGCGAGTGGGATGATGATATGTTATGGACAATGCATGTTTGCGAGGTCGGTGACAAATTCGAAATGTATTATACAGGACTTCAGCGTAAAGACAGGGGCGTTATTTCAAGGGTGGGCCTCGCAGAGTCAAATGATCTGATGGAATGGGTCAAAAATAAAAACCACATATTCCCTATTGAGCCAAAAGGGGTAATTTATGAAAATGCCAGTACAAACCCGAGGACATGGATAAGTTTCCGGGATCCGTTCAGGTTTGAATACAGAGATGATGTTTACCTGCTGGTAGGAGCAAGGACCATTACAGGTCCTGTATCAAGGCGTGGGTGCGTAGGATTAGTCAGGATCTCAAATAAAAAAGTAGAGTTAATGCCACCTTTACTTTGGCCGGGTGTATATGATGATGTGGAATGTCCATGTGTGTTTTTGTTGAATGGATTTTATTATATACTGGGATCAATAAGGGAAGACATTAAAGTCAGGTATTGGTTTGCTCCGGATTTTTTTGGGGAGTATCACTCATTTCATACTGATGTATTGCTACCACAGGGTAATTATGCTGCGCGCATAGTGCAGGATGGGCCTCACACTTTGGTATATAACTTCTTTTATACCTACGGGAAGATCGATTCTCTTCGGGTATTGCCACCTCCCAAGCAACTTGACACGGATGAAAAGGGGAGGCTCATTCTAAAAACTTATTACCGGTGGGAGCAAATGGCGAAGAAAGTTATTGACCAGGAAGAATTTGGGGAGCCGGTTGTTCTTTTTTCAAATCCTACTGCTTCTTATGCAAAGCAAGAGCATAAATGGGTATTTGGTGCCAGGGGAGGATATGAGATATTCTGTTTCACCAGACCACACGGTAGCTTTATCTGGGAAGGCATTTTAAAGGTAGAAGGGATGGGTAAGTTTGGTCTTGTCACGGATATGGATAAAGATGGAAATGGATATTTTATTTCCTTTAATATTTCAAGTGGGGTTGTTCAGATAAGAGCCTGGGGTTTTAATCCCATTAATACGCGCCAAAACTTTGTTTTTAATGACATCCAATCCAATTATTTTAATGTTACTAAAAGTGGAAGCATTCATTTTCAGTTGATCCGGTATGGTCATTATATTGAACTTTCCATAGATGGACAGGTTAAGCTTACTCTGATTGATTATACGTATTCAGGAAATTATTTTGGTATTTATTCTGCATCCTCAATAATATCTCTACAAAAATCTTCAATGAAGCCTTTACCCAATCCTCAGGACGAGTATGCAAGCCAGGAAGAAACGTACCAAATACTCTAATATAAAGATACGATTACGCCAGTCTTAATTCTAATTCCTACATTTTTTTACCGGCGTTCTGATTGATTATAATTGGAGCTTTCGCTTTCAAAAAAGGAACAACTCAAAACTAATGTCACAAAAACTTATGCTTGTCCAATTCATCTGGATGTCTTAGCTCATGATCCTGGCAAATGCCCAAAATGTGGTAAGAAGTTAGCTCTTTCTTCAAAGGAACAGATGAAGGCCGAAGCCATGAAGATCTATACGTGTCCAATGCATCCTGATGTAGCCTTGAACAAAGAAGGTGTCTGTCCAAAATGCGGTAAAGAGTTGGTTGAAAAGAAGAGGCAATAAAATTATTGATATATTTGGTGAAGTTTGATTATTACCGCCAGCACCTGATTCTTTATTATTTTATCTTCAAAAGTTTTGCATTTATCGCTACGATGATTGTACTTAAACTCATCAATACTGCTCCCATCGCAGGGCTAAGCATAAAATAAGGATAAAGGATTCCCGCAGCCAGCGGGATCGCGATTACATTATAACCTACCGCCCAGGCAAGATTTTGAATCATCTTTCTGTAGGTAGCTCTTCCAAATGAAATGATTTGGGCAACATCCTTAGGATCGCTGTTGACAAGTACAATATCTGCTGTTTCAGCAGCTACATCGGTGCCAGAGCCAATAGCGATACCAACATCTGCCTGGGCCAAAGCAGGTGCATCGTTAACTCCATCTCCTGTCATCACTACTATTTCACCTTTACTTTGAAACTCCTTGACCTTATTCTGCTTTTCATCAGGAAGCACATTTGCCATATATCCGTCCATGTGTAACTTTTCGGCAACGGCTGCTGCGATTTTCTCATTGTCGCCAGTAAGCAGGAACGATTTGATTTTCATCTTCTTTAGCTGGTCAATTGCCTCTGCTGCAGTTTCACGAATGGAGTCAGCCAGGGTAATTATTCCTGCAACTTCATCATCAATTAGCAAAAAATTGACTGTCTCTAAGTTTTGATCAACTGGGTTAGGAATTGAGGGGAGTGAGCGATTATTCTGTTTGAAATAATTAGGGCCGGCGGCAACAATCTTTTTCCCGTTTACTGTAGCTGATATACCCATCCCTTTCATATACTGAAATTGATCAGATTTCCATAGTTCCAGTTTATCTGCTTTTAGCTTAGCCAGAATTCCATGTGCTATATGGTGCTCAGAATTTTGTTGTGCAGCCGCGGCAAATTGTAAAATATCCTTTTCTGTGTATTTTGCTGAAAGCGCAATAATTTTCTGCACTTCATGGTTTCCTTTAGTTAGTGTTCCTGTCTTATCAAAAATGATCGTCGTAAGTTTTCTTGCACCCTCAAATGCTGTAGATTTCGAATGAGTAAACCATTTACGGCTGATACTGATGTGGAAATTGCCACCACCAATGGAATAGCTACTCCTAATGCATGTGGACAGGACGTCACCATTACGGTAACCATTCTTTCAAGTGCAAATGAAATGTCTTTTTCCCTACTGAACCAAAATAGGAAGGTTACAGTGCCAACAATGATGGAGACGATAGTAAGCCACTTGGCTACCTGGTCTGCCAGGTTCTGGGTACGGGATTTTGCCTCCTGGGCCGATTGCACAAGATTAATGACTTTATTTAAATAGCTGTCCTGTCCAATTCCTGTTACTTTTAATTTTATTGATCCATCGCCATTAATGGAGCCACCGATAACCTTAGCGTCCTTTTCTTTTTCGACCGGTAAACTTTCACCCGTAAGCATACTTTCATTTACGGAAGTGTGGCCGTCAAGAACCAGCCCATCTGCCGGAATCTTTTCCCCGGGTTTCACTATTACGATCTCATCATTTTTTAGATCCTTCAGATCTATGTCAGTCACCTGTCCGTTTCGCTCCACATGTACTGTATTTGGCAAGAGTGCTACCAGTGATTGTAAAGCTTTAGACGCTACCATTTGAGACCGCATTTCCAGCCAATGACCCAGCAGCATAATATCGATGAGCGTGGCCAGTTCCCAAAAGAAGTCCATTCCCTTTAGTCCAAAAACCGTTGCAACACTATACACAAAGGCTACCGTGATAGCTACTGCAACCAGCGTCATCATTCCGATATTCTTAGACCGGATTTCACCCACCATACCCTTCAAAAATGGCCAGCCTCCATAGAAATAAATAATACTGCTTAGGGCTGATAGTAAATAAGTATCTCCTGGAACTACGATATGGAATGAAAACCATTCCTGGATCATATGAGAAAACACAAGTACGGGTATTGTTAAGCTGACACAGATCCAGAACCGCTTTAGAAAATCTTCGGTACGATGCCCGGCATGCTTATTATATCCATTATGTTCCTCATGTTTTCTGTGCGCCAAATGTTCCTGCTGTTTATGGCTGACGCTTTGTTCCTTAGATGCTCTCATTGATACCAGGTCCATGCCGCAGATTGGACATTTACCCGGTGCATCTTTAATTACCTGTGGATGCATCGGGCAGGTATATTTTAAATATCCTTCCTGTTCATCAGGCTTTTCCGTTTTAACTGGCTGGTGATGGTGATGTTCGTTATTCATGTGTTAATAGGTTAATGTTACTCCGGCTTCCAATCCCATGTCACTGTCATAGTAAATAGAAAGTGCGAACCATTTTGATACGATTTATCTAAGTCCTGCCATGTATTCTTTATCCGTATTTCCCATTATTGCCAGTCGAAGACGTGATGTGACCACAATATCTTCCCAGATTGATTGAAACCTGAATTTACAATTTGATTAGCGTAATCAATTCAAATATCCCTGGTTCGGCAAAATTCAACTTTAATTAAAATAGGTTTATTAATCAGGAGGAGGACTGTCAATTCATTCATCATTTTTCACAATTTATCTTCTTCTCATTTACTCCATTATCAATGCAGACCATCTTTGCGCCAACATTAATCAAAAACTCAAACCACATTTATGAAAAAATTCATTTCACTAGCATTATCTGTAGCAATATTATTGGTTTCATGTACCAAAGACCACGGCAATGGAAAGAATAGCATTTTTAAAGGACCAGAACAACAGGTTTACCAGGGGAAGTCCTGGACATGGGTTGAACTTGATAAATTTAACAAACCTGTGAGATTGGGAATAACATTAACAGATGCAGCTTTGAATAGTGTTCCCGTAGGTGATCACGGCGAAGGTGATCACGATCATGATCATGAAGCAACCTGGACCCTGCAATTCCATCAAAAAGCAGGCGTTACACCTTTTAATCATGTTGGAATGGGTTGGAATCCCAATGGTCATGAACCTGAAACTATTTACGGAAAACCTCATTTCGATTTTCATTTTTATATGATGACACCAGGTGAGGTTGCGGCAATTCCTCCTTACGAAGTTGACAGCCTGAAATTTAAGAACTGGCCTGCACCTGCATATTTTCCACCTGCATATTTCAATGCTGGCGGGGGTGTTCCCCAAATGGGTGCACATTGGGTTGATTTGACCTCTGGAGAGTTTAATGGCCAAGGGTTTACTCAGACCTTTATTTACGGATCGTATGATGGAAAAGTTACTTTCTATGAGCCAATGATTACCCTGGAGTTCTTAAAGAACAACAGCAACTTTGAACGTTCTATTCCTCAACCTGCTAAATTTCAAAAAAATGGCTATTATCCTACCAAATTGAGAGTTGTTCGCCATGATGGTGTAACAGAGATCATACTAGATGAATTCATTTACCGAACTGCATCATAAGCACTTTAGGATTCTATTGGGTGAAGCCGCCAACTATGGCGGCTTCCTTTTTTTAGCTTATATAGCTTCGTTATCAGCCCCATGGTTGGAGCAGATTTACAATAACCAATCTGTCTGGCCAAGCTAACCGGATGCTGAAATTACAGCAAAGCTGGGTAGACAGCGTGAGACTGATTGTGGTAAGAGCAAATAAAACAATTTTAGCGTAGCCGCTAACAGGACCACGATATAATCGGTGGCCGGCGCGTTTTTTGAAATGTTCGTTGGTATTCGATAAAAAGTTCGATTCCTTTCAGGGGGTCGAACTTTTTGCATTTAGATGGCGATAAAATAAAAAACGGCTAAAGGAGTTCAAAAACTAAGTGTAAACCCATGCGCCAAATTGCGCCAAACGGCGCCAAACTGCGCCAGAATGCGCCAGCACCCTTGGAGATATGATGATGATGGTTGTAGGTTTGTAAAAAGAGGGTAGAAGACGACTCAAAAATAAGTGAATACTCTGATGACAAACCATGACAAATTATGTCAAATAGTGACAGGGTATGACAAGCGTGCCGGGGGTATTTGGAAATGAGATAAGGATGATAGTAGGTTTGTATTCACAACAATAAAAAAAACAGTTAAGTATATCAGTTAGATAAACATTCAACATGCAACTCAAAAAAATTCCAGGCAGGATTGTGCTATATGCCCGCGATGTGCAGAACATCACAGGCAAGAGCCTTCGTAGCAGCCAACGGCTGATACAGAAGATCCGCCGGATTAATGGAGATGCAATTGGATCGTTTGTTACGGTGAAAGAAATTTGCAAACATTGCAAGGTGGAAGAAGAAGAAGTTCAGAAATTCATTTTCTGAATTCGAAAATATCTGCACTAAGATTAAGAACACAATTCATTGCCTTTACATTCCGGCAACTCCCCAACAAATCTCCTTATTTCCTGATTTTCTATGTAGTTATTCTTCAGTCGGTTAATATCCAAAACGCGTCAAAAGCGTCATTTCGCGTCATTTGCGTCAAATCGCGACAAATGCGTCAAATGCGTCATATCGCGTCAAACGCGACAGGGTCATTTGGAGATCGCATGAACATGATATTATGTTTGTGATGACAACAAGAAAATAGATAATGATGGCAGGAAGCAACAGTAAGCTAGCGCTGAAGTGGAATGACAAAGTTATCTGTGCCGGACCGCGGCCGGGCTGTTGCGTAGGAAACAATTTTATTTAACTTTTAAAAATGTGTATAATGGCAAAGTCTAGAAATAACGTAGTAATGCATGGTGCGTCCGGCAAAGTGGGAGATCTGCTACTGTTCAGCCAACGATTTGGAAAGACCGTTATTGGTAAGATCCCAGTCAATAATGCTGAGCCCAGTGAAAAGCAATTGGCATTTAAGGATAAGTTTCGCCAGGCAATAAAGTTTGCAAAAAGAGCAATGGCAGATCCTGAAGTCAAGAAGCTGTACGAGCCAAGAGCAGAAGGTGATAATAAACCATTCAACCTGGCCGTAGCAGATTTTCTCAAGCCACCGGTTATCGACGACATTATTGTTGATACGTATACTGGTGCTGTGGGAAGTCAACTGCAATTGCTGGTAACGGATGACACGGTAGTAAAAACAGTTGAAGTAACTATTACGGCTGCCAATGGATCCCTGATAGAACAAGGCCCTGCCTTGCAGGACCAACTGGAACCAAACAGCCCGATATGGTTATATACTGCAACTGCTGTGAGCAATGTGATAGCCGGCAGTAAAGTGACTGTTGTAGCTAAGGACCTTCCAGGAAATGTAGTAACCAAAGAAAAGGTGCTGTAACCTCCAGGAAGTCCAGACATAAGTAGTAATGTACCCTTTGAAGCCCCCGTAACTGGGGGCTTTTTTATGCCAGTATGGCAAATAAAACAATTGATAGTTTTGTACGTAGCGGACTGTAGCTCTTACGTAGCTCCTACGTAGGAATTTTCTAAAACTCAAATATTCTCTCCTCTTCAAATACAAGGTCTTTCTGCCAAATCTTCAGTTTAACATCCGGGTTTAACTTACATGAAGGCAATTCTCACCTTCTAACTTTACTATTTGCCGTTTCAGCACCTTGATTAAATCAGTTTGGGAGTGTAATAACTCAAGTTGTACAGCCTCTCTTATAAAATAACTCGGTTTGGTATGGAACAGTTTTCCCAGTTGGAAGGCTTGTTGTCGGCTGAGAAGGGTATCGCCTCTTTCAATTGCCAGGTATTCGCTTTCAGTAATACTAAGGCAGCTGGCAACTTTTGAGTTACTATACCCTTTTGATTCCCGGAAATACTGTAATAGGATGTTTGTCATGGCTTCACGATTTTTGTTTCAGTAAAGGTCTGTTTCCCTCATTCAGTAATCTATACCGAGTTCCGTTATTTAACCGTGTAAAACGGTTAAACAACCGTTTCCAGATTTGTTGGTTTGGTTATTTTTGTTTGAATAAATTATGGTTATGGAAAAGATGATACATCAGGGAAGGAATGTAAAACGGTTTAGGGAAATGTTGGGAATAAAGCAGGAGGCGTTGGCAGTTGAGTTGGGAGAGGATTGGAATCAGAGGAAGGTGAGTGTGTTGGAGGGGAAGGAGGTGATTGAGGAAAGCTTGTTAGGTCAGATTGCTGGGGTTTTAAAAGTGCCGGTGGAGGCGATAAAAAATTTTGATGAAGAGGCAGTGTTTAATATTATAGGTAATACATATCATGATCAGTCTGCCTCTGTAAATTATAGCTTTAATCCGATTGAGAAGATGGTGGAGTTGTATGAGAGGTTGTTGAAGGAGAAGGATGAGAAGATTAAGATGTTGGAAAGCACTTTGGCCATGAAAAGCGACTGATTTTTTATTTTGTCTTTAATTTGCGTTCTTTGGAAGGGACTTTATCGTTTACTTTGCATCTTTTACCTCCACTAAAGCGGCCATCATGAAAGTAAAGGACCAAGGTTATTCATTGCCTTTGATCGAAGCTTTAAGTCCACATGAAACTTTTACCACCGGAGCTAATAAACCTTTACTAATAACAGGAGTTGATGGTAATGGGGTTAAAGATGATTATGTATTAAAATTCAAAGCGGCTGAACGAATGTCTTATGAAGCCTGTATGAGAGAGCTTCTGGCTATTTTCATTGCGAAGCAATTGGATATCAATTCGGTTGAACCTGCAATTATTAATGTTTCACAACCCTTTATTGAATTACTTGTTGGAAAGGATTCATGGAAACCCGCCTCCAAAAGTTTAGGATACAATTTCGGGTCAAAGTATAAAAAAGGCTACAATACCCTGATAACAGGACAACCATTAAATAATAATGAGCTGGTTGCCGCCCAGGCTATTTTTGTTTTTGATGTATTTGTTCAGAATTCAGATAGAACCAATAGTAAGCCCAATATGATGACCAACGGTCAGGAGATAATAATTTATGACCACGAATTGGCTTTTGGTTTTATCTTCGATACTATCAAGAATGCAAAGCCATGGGTGGTTAGAGAGTCTGATTTACAATGGATTAATCGGCACACTCTTCTAACCAAAATAAAGGGCAAGGAATTTGATTTTGATGAATTTTCAAGAAGGTTTGATACATTAGATGAGACATTCTGGCAGGCGGCTTGGAATCTAATACCTAACCAATGGAGATCTGATCAGTTTGTAATTATTCGGGAGGTTCTTTCATCGATTTGTAATAACAAAGAGATATTTATCGTTGAATTAAAAAAACTAATGTCATGAAAAAGATACAATATCAGGTATTACGTTATATACCCGATAGAGTTACTGGGGAATTTGTGAACCTGGGAATTGTTGCTTTTGATCAGAAGGAAAGGACATTGGCAGGTAAATTCATAAATAAGATTGGAAATATTTCAGCTTTTTTCCCTCAAGTAAATAGCCGCTATTTGATAAAATCAGTTAAGTCTGTAAAAGACATGGTTGATTTATTTGCTTTGCAATTGCAAAGTGAATTAAAGTTTAATTCTGATGTTAATCTTGAATCTATTACACAAAATATTTTACCAAAAGATGATACTTCGCTTATTTTTTCAGAAATTAAATTAACTCTCGATATTAATGTAGCGGCTTGTGTGAATGATTTCTTTGTAAGATTGGTTAAGGCTCATTTGCTTGAGGAAGACGATGATCTTCGTCATGATAGGGAAGTATGGAATAAAGTATATAAAAGGCATTTTGATGAAAATGGAATAACAACATATTTTCATGAGCATACCGTAAAGACAAAAAATGATGAGCTTCAATTTGATAGGGCATGGAAGAATGGAGCTTGGAATTGTTTCGAACCAATCTCTTTTAATCTGAGCAGGCCTGATGCAATTAAAAATAAAGTATATAAGTGGGTAGGCAAGCTTGATGAGCTCAATTCATCTAAAGAGCCACTTCATATATACCTATTAAGTGTATTGCCAAATGATTATCCAGAGCTTACAAGCTTTATTACAAAGAAAATCAAGGCTAAATCCACAGAAAAAATTAAGATCGATTTAGTTTCCGAAATAAATATTGAAATGATTGCTAAAAAAATAAAAAAAGAAATTGAATCTTATTCTAAATAAAGAATTTAAGTCATTCTTGGTAATTGTTCCAAGCATAAATTTATTTACTAGCAATAACTTCTGTAAGTAAAAGAGTTAAGAACCTGGCACTTGTATTTGCAGCAAATCTTTTTGAATTATCATCCTTATCTTTCATGTTATCCATAACTGATTTAAAAATAACTGCCTTTGTGATACCGTTATTTCCAAATTGGCATGCTCTTGCAATTCCATAGCTCTCCATTTCTACAGCGACTGTTTTTCGGTTGATTGGCTTTATTCTGTCCTCAAAATAGTTAGGCTGGTTAATTACCATTGTACTGCAAGCAATTGGTTCAATTTCTATGCTAATTTGTTTTCCAAAAGCAGCTATCTCTTTATTAATTTCATTGGCAATCCATTCCTTTTTTCTTTCGATCTTAGAGCTTATTAAATGATCTAATTCAATAATTGAATCGTGGTCAACTTCAAAAAGTTCAATGTTTACTCCTACACTTTTGCCATCATAATCATACAAATTTTCAAGGTCGATGAGATTCTTTTTTGCGTCATATATTCCTTTCTGTACTTGACCAAACTCATCTTTAATTGACGGCAAATCAGATATCTTTCCTTTTTGGAAAACAAAAAATTGTTTTCCAACGACAATATCGCCAAAAGAGAGTTTTGGAATAGCTCCGCAAACCCCTGACATGAGAAGAAATTGGGGTCTAAATTTTTCTAGCATAAGCGTAGCAAGAATGGCAGAATCTACCATTCCCGTAGCACGTGGGATGCCAGCTACAACTTGAATTTCCTTTTTTGACTTTAAATATCCTATATGGTACTCAATTTTTTCTGTCTCAATTATTTCCTCTTCAGGAAAATCTATGAAATGTTTTATTTCTTCAAACTCATATTCAAATAAAGCGGTTATGATCGCATATTTAATTTGAGGAAATTCATATCTAACTAAATTTATATTCTCTATCCTTTTTTCTTTATTTAAAATCTCTAGCTTGCTTATAGGTGTAATTTCATTGGATTGAATTCCACGAACTAATTCACTATAAAGGATAACAGCTTCTGATGCATGAGATTTCTCATAAATTTTTTTCATTACTTCACCACTTGGGCCAGATGATAAAAAAATTATTTTAGGGAGATTATAATTTTGAATAATTCTAGTATATACAAAATCAAAATAGCCGCTCAAATCCTCATAATTAACATGACAACACACTACTAAATATTCGTTATCATCAAGATTGTCTAGAATTGCTTTAAATTCATTTTCGGTTTGGAAGTTGTATACGTGTTTGTATAAATTTCCGTTACCAAATTGTCTTTGGGTCTCTGGTCGTTTGAAATTTTCGACTGTATCCCATACAAGAATATTAACGTTTTTAGGCTCCACGCTAAATTGTTTTAATTTGAAGTTTTTGAATAAAATGTGTTGACGGCTCCTTTCCGTTATTGTGATACCTGATGATAGAATTCGGAAACGACTTTAGCTTTTCTAGCATTGCTAGGCCATAACCCCCGCCTTGGCGATTATTATCGGATCGAATATTCGAGATTGTTACTTCTAGTTTTCCGGTTGGATTGGCAAAGGTTATTTTTATTTTGTTTTCATCACTATGTCTGAAATTGGATATGATTTCTTTTAAAATGATTTCATCTAAATGATAGAAAGGCAAGTCAATAGTAAGCTCTTCTTCTATTTGATTGTCAAATTCTATCAAATCCGATCCGGATGATTTTTTAATCAAATTGATTATTCGGGGTACTGCGTCAACTGTTATTATTTGCGAAAAAATTAAAGTAACGACTGCCTCAGGCATTAATAGCTTTTCCTTGATTCTGCGCAAATTGGACTGAATATTTTCAAAATCAGATGAATAACCAAGATTATTCAAAAGTTCGTTTAGTTGACCATGTAAGACACGAAGTGAGCCTTCCGAATAACCTTCAACAATTGATAATTTAGTTAGGAAAAATCCAGGAAAGCTACTAGAAAATGCAAGTAAAGTTTCTATGAAGGTTGAAACAATTTTCCAGCTTTCTTCAAATTCAGAAAAGACTACGTTTTCAAAGGAAACCTTCATAACTTCCAGATCGACCATAAGTTTATCATAATGAGCTAATACGGAATGTTTGTGTTGCGTTGAATCCTTCATGATCCGATAATATTCTTGGATGGATGAAAGCTGGGAATAATAATCATTATGTTTTGGAAGCGTACCTACAAATGACCGAAATATTTTTAATGTGGGAGCATCTTTTGGTGATAAGATATTTTGTTGTAATAAAATATCAATTAAGTGTAAAAGTTGACCTGGATTTTTATGAATGAGCTCGCTTTTGTTCAATGGAAAATAGGCTAATAATTTATAAACAACATAGTTTATAGATTGATCTTTGTTGTCTAAGTAAGTTATAATTTTTTCAAATTTCCTATATTCATTTAATTTCTGGAACAGTTTTGAACCATGGTAAACGATAAAAAATAAATGTATGATATCCTTTTTGTCCCAATGATAATAGAGGTCTTTGTCAATATCTATAAGCCGATGTTCGCGGCGGGGATTTCCAAAAATTAATGCATCTACAAATTCTTCAATTTTATCGATTATATCTGGTAAAACGATAGAAATTTTATTGTACAAATAGGGTTCGTAAAGGAAGGTGGCGCAAAGTAATTCCATTTCTTTGTTTCGATTAGTCCGATCTAATCCTTCGTATATTTTTATGATGCCATCAAAATATTCGAAACTTTCTTTGTAAAATCGATATCCTATGATTTTTCCGATTTCCTCCCTTACACGCAGAATTTCTTTTTTAGGAATATTTCGATCTTCATTGCGCAATCGAGGAAGATATTTATAATCTATGAAATCAGTTAAATGCCTTGGTGTGATAGCTCTGTTTATCGTTTTTGCTATGGAACGGATTCGCTCTGGAGTGTTGGATAGTTCTATGACATTTTCAAGCCATCTTCGTTCGATTAAATTTGGGTTTTCATCAATGTAATATGTAGGAATATGCCAGTGGCAAACAAAATATATTTCAATTGAGATTTTTTTGTCATTTGGTCCGCGAATTTCGCTTATTCGAGAAAAAAATTCTCTTTTGTGATCGCTAATTCTACCTACTAAACATAAAAGAATTATGTTTTTTGCTTCAGAAAAGGCAATTTCATCGATCATTTGTAATATAGAGTCGCCTGTACAGGATCCGTCATCTAGAATTAATATAGTTTTACTTTTATTTAAAGTAGCGAAATAATCTGTAGCATGTGGAAAGCGCCAACCTTCAGGGGTTCTAAACCTTTCTAGTTGATAATAAGATACACTGTGATTTTTAAAAATTTCATTGCTTAGACCTACGAAGTCTAAAAATTGTATACCGGATTCCCTAGGGTAAAATACGTTTAAATTGTTTTCATTTAGTCTGATCTTTTCGAAGATATGCTTTAAAAAATTCTGGTCAATTTGCTCAATTATTTTTCTGGTATCAAAAAAATAAGGATGAATAACATCGTTGAAGTATAAAAATCCCATTTTTATAGCATCATCATCAATGTTTTCAAGAAAATAATCTGTGGAAACTAAAATGCTTTGGGAAATAGTGTCGCTAACGTTCAATGTAACTGATAAATTTGTAAACGGATTTATTCGAACTGGAGCATTTGTTTTTAAATATTTTTGAACAGTTGGACTGTTTCGCCTGAATTTTGTTATTGGATATTTAAGTAATGAGACCAAAGTTGTTTCAAACTCATTCAAAAACTCTTTGGAATTTTCAAAACTTTCGTCAATAGTATTTACAAGCACTAAAATTCCTTTTAATAACGCATCTGCTTCAATAAGTTTATCTCTTAAACGCCTAGCTAGAAACCCAGTTGAAATTACGTCACATACTAAGCAATAGGATGTCCCGGCTTGAATTGAATTAAAGCTAGAATCCGAATCAAATGAGTAATAGTTGTTCAAAAATATGGCTGAATCAGGTGAAATAAATCCCTGTCGAATGAAAGAATCGATTATTTTATGGCTGCTCGAAGTTATTCCTATGAATTTGAATTCATTGGTTTTGATAAAGGCTTCTTGAAAGTTTCGAAAAAGAATTTCACATGCAAAATCTCGATCGGCCGCGTTGTTAAGCAAATGAATAATTTCGATAAATTCTTTTTGATAATAATTGCCATGACAGAGATATAAGTACTCTCCGGGCTTTGTTAAGCAGTGGTTTTTCTCAAGTAGTTTACGTATTTCCTCTTCATCCAATTCTTTATATCCAGTGCGATAATATTCTATAAATTGACTTCGCTCTGGAAAGTGGGATTTAAGATTTCCTTTTTCATCGAAGTAGTTAATATTTCCAACTACATTGCCAGGTTCTAGAAAATCTGATATTGCCAAAGAAAACTGGCCGGACAATAAATCATTGAGTTTGCTAATATCATCCTGTTGAAAAATCCCTAACCAAACCACCTTCAAATCATCAAGATGTTCGGAAAAGTATATTAATGGTAGTGGGTGAATCTTATACGTTTTTTCTACAAGCGACAAATCGGCAATTTCGCGATGTATCTCTTCAACAATTTCTTTTTCAGGTGGATGTACTATTACAATATTGCATCGTAAATTAATGTCGTAATCAGACAGTAAGAAAAAAAGTGCTTTTTTAGCTAGACGGGGATCATATTGGAAACCTCGAAAACTGAAGAATATTGTATAACTCTTTTTGTCTCGTGGTAACTTTCTTCTAATTCCTTCTATCAAATCTGAATATATGTCCTTTTTATTTTTCCTAACTTCATTAATAATTTGAAACAAATTCAAATACCTAATTTCTGTTGGTCTTGATTTTTCATAATCGATTACTGGTTTTATTGATGTAGCTTGGTGTTTCTCAGGGCGATTTTCTGTCGGAATATAAACTGATATTAATGTCCCGGGAAAATAGTGGTCTGATGTTGGATAGACTGTAATAGCTTGATCAAAGTCTTTGTTATCAGAAAAATCAAATAATAATTTCCCAAATGCACTTCTTGCATAAAGCATTCCTTTGTACATTTTTACAATGCTCAAAACATCAAATAGACCTCTAGGTATAAATACATTTCTATTAGTATTTCTTTGAAATATTCCGTGTCGAGAACTGTCGTGTCTGAAGGCATATGCAAGTATTTCTGAATCATTGTGTCCGAATAATGCTGGTTTTTTATTATCACTTATGTAAGAATTTGTCAGTGTGGATACAATTCCTTTTCCGAAGTCAATAAAACTGAACTGTATAACATTTTGATTTTTAAATTCTCTTTTCTTTTTATCATAAAAGAAATCCCTATATTCAACTGGTGCTTCTGATTCAAAATTTGTTCTTAATACTCTCTGGATAGTTTCCTTGCTGTGTTTATTTTCATTTAGTTTGGTTCTTAAGCAAAGACTCATAAATGCATGATCGTTTCCTAATCCAAACAATGATGGTTCAAAGTGATCCAAAAAATTTTCATATAGTTCTTTGCTTATGATGTGGCTAATAGTATTACTAATAAAAGGATGCTCAGAATTGTATTTTTTTAATATTTCTCTAGTAGCTTGATTTAGGCGATATACTGAGGTCAAAATGTCTTGAATAGCTTTATCTTGATATTGGCTAACTTTTTCAAGTTTTATAAAGGGTGTAATACCAAAACGGTCAAATATTTCGGAATGCGCAGGATAATAATTATATTTTTCTTTTAGTTTTTCGATGCCTTTTGGTGCAAATCCAATGAAATCCTCTGGATTTTCTTCAAGAATTTGGTATATTTTCCAAATGTCCCAAAGCTGTATAAGTTGTTTTGCTACACGCTCTGGCATTTTTGTAATATCGGTCCCAGGTTCTATGAATTGAAGAGTGAAAGGAATTTTCCGTGTTTTGAAATATTTAAGAAAGGAACTAAAAACAACGAGTTCTTCATTAGATATCCATTCAGTTTCGGAAAAGTCAAATAGAAATGACGGTTGCGGATTAGTAGTTAATTCGCGCCAGATTTGATCTGCAAAGCGGTCCAAGCTTTTTTCAGTAAATTTTATGTCTATTTTAATTCTCATAATTTTTCAATCGGGTGCCAACAGATAGCCAATACGAGAATAATAGTAAGAATAACTGGGCCAATTGATAGGTTTAATTGTAGTAGCTCTACAATAATAGAAGGTATAGGATTCAATATAGTTTAAATATTGAATTTAAATATATTCTAAAGGCAGATTTATTTGTAGAAGAGAGATTTCCCGAGTTGTAAGAAAGTCAAATTAGTATTGCGGACAATTAAGTACCATCCTAATTACTTTGATTTGGGGAGCCCGAATTTCTAGGAAGGAAGAGTATTTATTCAGAAGTAATCACAATGATTCAATTATTGTTCAAAATCAAGAACTTAAATTGAAGAAACATAGTAGCCTCGACAGGAATCGAACCTGTATCTGGAGCTTCGGAAACTCTTATACTATCCATTGTACTACGAGGCCAGGGAAAACTTTAGATATAAAACATTAGGTAATCTAAAAGGGAACACAAGATAGGAAGTTCACTTCACACTGTGTATCAATCCCGGGGCATTGGTCGCAAATATCTTTACGGCAATGGCCAGCAAAATTACGCCAAAAAACTTACGTACCGCAATCAATCCGGCCGGTCCTAAAAGACGGGCAATAGGACCTAATGACTTCAAAACTACATAAACTATAATGAGGTTGATGAGAATGGCGATTAGGAGAATGGTTTCACCGTAATTGGACCCACGGAGTGACATAATAGTGGTTAAAGTACCCGAACCAGCAATTAATGGAAAGGCAATCGGAACTACTGTTACTGCTGACACGTTTTTTTCGCTTTTAAAAAATTCAAGGCCTAATACCATTTCCAGGCCCAGAATAAAGATTACAATTGATCCGCCCACGGCAAAGGATCCGATGTCCAATCCTAAAATAGCCAGGAACTTTTCTCCCAGGAACATGAACAGTATCATCAAAGCCCCAGAAATCAGTGTAGCCTTTAGTTCATTAATTGCACCCATTTTCTCTTTCAGACCAATTAATATGGGAACTGAACCTATAATATCAATAACGGCAAAAAGAGTGAAGGTGACCGTCAGGAGTTTATTAAAGTCCATATTGCCGGGTTTTGACAAAAGTAACGATTAGCTTTTGGAAGGTATTAATTCAAATAAGTGGGGAATAAACTGCGATTGAGAGTAAATGAAAAACCTTTTAGCTGGAACAACAGGTTGTGGCGGAGTTTGATTTTTGCTATACTACGCCATAACCAGGTTAGAAAAACGACTTTTGGCGGAGTATGTCTATTGCCCTCCTTTGATAAATTTCTCTTTGAAAAGTTCTGCTTCGTTTTGAAGAGTAAGTAAGCAATTCCTACACAAACAATCATTATACCTCTGCTCCACATGCTTTCTCTGCTCCGCAGTCAAATTCACCCCAAAACACTGGCACTGCGTTATATTCCCCGGCTTACAATCAAACGGGCTCTTACACCGGGGACATATCTTCTGTTCATGGCTACACATGCCTGGCACATTTAGATTAGAATAAAAGAATCTTCATGGTTAGGGTTAATGGTAAAATGGCCTCACTCATCCCAACACTTCTAACAAAGCCCGGTGAGTGATTCTTAGGACCGGGTAGCAACTGGTTTCGCCAACCAGCTCGGATTACTTCTTTTTATCCATTCAAATATGCCAAACATGATAGCTCCATAGACAAGCGTGCCAACCATGTAATTCCGCAAGAACGGAATACCCTGAATGTAACATTGGATCAACCCGTCAATGCCACGGCTCAAAGGCTTCAATGTCCGCAAATCCGTACTTCCATTGACCCATAACATAAAGTCTGATAATAACCAATGCATTAATGCAGACACAACCGATGCCAGTATGAATCGTTGTACCGTCAGTTTACGCATGATCAGCCAGTCGGCAAACACTATTAAAAAGAAAATAAGATATGTCCAGTACCAACCGCCCGTCAACACTCCGAATTTTCCACTATATATTCCGAGGTTGATAATGATATCACTTACCAATAATGTAAGCAATGAGATCATCACTGCCCTCCATTTGGAAAAGTATGATCCACTGAATACCGCCACTGCCCCAATAATTGGGAAATTGGCCCAGGGCACTATAGCTGTTGCATTAATTACTCGCATGGTTGCTGCTGCTAACACTATCAGCAGCAGAACAAAAATCTTTGGTTGAACGGTTTGTCTGGACATAATCTTGTTTTTTTTACCAGGTGAATGTTACCCCTCCATTAATCAGGAACGGTATGGCATTATATCCCCGGATATCAAAGAATCGTTTATCTGTCAGGTTCTGCGCATCTGCAAATAACTTCAGATTATCTTTTACCTTATACTCTGCATAAGCGCCGAGAAGGAAATAGCCTTTCAGCAACACATCATCTTTCATGTATCCGCCCACATCATGTCTTTCGCTTACGGATTTGGCGTTAACACTTACATAGAAGTCGCGGCAAAACTGGTAACCAACCGATACATTGGCTACATGTTTGGGACGACGCAGTAAATAATTATATGAGGTATCATGAAAATTCTTCCGGCTCTGGGTTTGCTCATCACCAACCACCAATGTATAATTAGCATTAATATCGAGGTGCTTTAAAGGCAATGCCTTAACCTCAAACTCCAGGCCATCAACTTCCTGTTTAATGAAATTGAAGTATTTGAAATTTACATAATCATAATCGATTCCATTCTTTATATCCCTGTGAAAATAGACAGCCCTTGTATTGACCTTTGGATGAAGGAACTGAACTCCACCCTCATAGCTGGTTGATTTCTCCGGCTGCAGATCGGGATTGCCACTGAATGCATCAAATAATTGAAACAGGGAAGGAGCCTTAAATCCAGACGCAACACTTCCAAATACCCTCCAGTTATCCGTAATTGACCAGGAAGGATTGAATGTATAAGTTGTATTGTTGCCATACTTTGAATGATCATTATACCTGAATCCTCCTTCCACATTCAATTTCTTATTCAGAAAACTCAGAAAAGCAGAAGCATATACCGATGTCTGGTGCATGGCCGTATCATTGAACTGACTGCTATAGGGTCCAAAGCTGCTGATTGACAAATAGCGCTGACTCATATTACCCCAGCGATAATCGCCGCCAGCCAGGAAAGTCAGCCAATCCGCTGCCTTCACATTTCCATACAACTCGGCAAACTGGGTGCGGCCCCAATAATTATTGCGCTCGAATTTGGTGGATGTAGGATGATGCAGGCTATCATTCAGGTATTTCCTGTCCAGCTCACGGTATTGATAATTGGCTGTTATCGCCACAATCCCTTTCTTAAAATTTGCGCCTGCTCCTGAGGAAAAGGTTGTATTGTGAATACGATAGTCCTTATCGTCTGAAAAAATGCCCCCATCAATATCCGCACGATAATCCGTGTATTGTACAAATGATCTTACTGATAATGAAGGTAAAACCTGGTACTGAACAGAAGCATCTGTGTTCTTGCCATCATATTTATCGTTGTCGAAATTTTTGATGCGTGTACTATCATACGCTGAGGAAAATCCATTCGTATTCAATTTCGCAAAGCGAGCCGTGTAGGTCAGCTTATTTACCTTTCCGAAGAACTGCACATTGTTTCGTGTTGTGTTCTTATTCCCATAGCTGCTGGTTGCCTTCACATTGAATGGCTTGCTGATATCCTTTTTAATGGTGATAATGTTGATCACTCCGGCTACTGCGTCGCTGCCATATAAAGTAGATTGTGCACCCTTGCAGATCTCAATTCGTTCAATTTCATTAATCGAAAAAAGATTGAGATCTCCTTCATTGTAGATCATGGTTGGGTCATACATGGGGATCCCATCTATCAGTATGAGCGTGCGACCAGTAGATGCGCCACGGGTATAAACAGTTTGGATGTTGCCTAAATTGTTTAAAGCCCCATTGATCACCACGCCTGCCTGATCATTTAATAACTGGGATAAAGTCTTGCCAGTGCTTTTGTCCAACTGGTCTTTAGTAATCACGGATATCACCTTGCCCGTTGTACTTTGCTTCTGTTCAAACTTGTTTGCGGTAACTGTTGCTTCGTCCAGAACTTTGACACTGTCTTGCTGTGCCGATAGAGAGCTGCTAAATATGACAGCAGCCACTCCAATAAAAACTTTCTTCATAAATTTTGAGAAGTTTTAGTGACTGCTTCCGGTAACAAAAAGAGATGGAAATATAAACGCCCTTGCGATTACATTTCACGCCTTTCACCCGAAAGCTGAATGTTGTTAACTTAATCTGGCAGGTCTTCTGGCTCGCCCTTTCCTGGTTGCCTTCCCGCCCAGTTTCGATATTCATCGAACCTGAACAGTGGCTGAAGAACCAGGCTTACTACTTAATTAATTAATATTAATTACAGGGTTTTACAGCTACGGGGATAGCGCCGGATTTACACCGGACTTCCCTTTTAATCCCATTGTTAGTATACATTATTATATGTACCTAACGGGAACCAAATCGGTCACAAATGTAGGGTTTAAGGGCTGAATTATAGTTTTTTTTAACAAGTAGGATTACACTTCTATTTCCTCTTTTACGTTCAGTAGAAACAGGTTCACACCATCCACACTTCTCCTTCGAAACATTTTACTATTTACCATCTCTGCTGCTTGTATAAACCGGAGTGCCCGTCCCAGGCCGGACGTACCCCATAAAAACCACATGCAATGAACATTAAGAGAGAAGCTGTATTCACTTTCGTAACCCTGATGCAAATCTTAACTGCTACAGCACAATTAAACAATATTCCCAAATATGAAATAGGAGCCAGCCTTGCTGCTTTCCTTTACCAGGGTGATTTAACTCCTGATGCCATCAATGTTCGCACACTCCGCCCGGGATTTAATCTCAATGCAAGCAGGATCATGGACGCCGCATTCTTATTGCGTACCAATCTTGCTATTACCGGGTTAAAGGGTAATGATGCGCTTTATGATCAACCGGAATATCGTCAACATCGCAATTTTAAATTCAAAACACCTTTATTTGAACTGTCTGAACTGGTAGTTTGGAACCCGTTGGGAAAGAATTATGATGATCGTGGTTTATCGCCTTATTTATTCGCAGGAATAGGACTTAGCTTCTTACATATAAAAAGAGACTGGAGCAATTTTGATGCAGCTTATTTTGGAGAGGCTTCGGAACTTCCTGCGTTGCTGGCTGAAGATGCTGCGCATAAAACTCCTCGCGTTACTCCTGTAATACCATTAGGTTTTGGGCTTCGTTATGGCATATCAACTCATCTTGCGGTTAATGCTGAAACAAATTATCGCTTTACTCGTACTGATTACCTGGATGGTTTCAGTAAAGCCGTGAATCCTGCTAAGGGAGATAATTACTCTAGCATTTCCATCGGTGCCATTTATCGGATTGGTAAAAAGAATATACTTGATTGTCCCAAGATAAAATGGTAGGGTAGGTAAAGATGGAAGCCTTAAGCAAGGATGGGATAATCTGATGATCGAAACAAAAATTAGGATAAACGAAAACGCCCTTCAGTAAGATGAAGGGCGTTTTTATTAATGAGGTTTTTATTAGTTATGCTGTTTTCCTGCTACTGAAAGTCCCACTCCTGCAAAATAATTTACACCAGGCGCTGCATTGTAATATCTGTTACCCGCTGCATTAATATCATTGCCGAGGCTGTATTTCACATCAAAGGCATTGTCAATTCCGCCAAATACATTGACGGCCCATTTGCCAATAATCCTCTTCCAGCCCAGCCTTCCTCCTAATAAATTATAAGATGATGCAAATGCTGTATTGGCATCATTCAACGCAATAGGATCACTAAAGAAATAAGTAAGATTAATATAGATACCTGGCTTGGTGCCCATATCCAATCCTGCAGCTACTGTTTGAGGCGCTACGCTGGGGATTTGCTTACCAGAGAAATCGGCAGCGGCCTGTTTGAAATCCTTATAACGGAAATGATTCCAGGTGTGGCTGATCCATATTCTTCCTTCTGTGATAGTTCCATTGCCACGGAACAGTTGATAGTAGGCTTGTGATTCAAGTCCTCTCTGCCTGGTAGTACCTGCATTGATAAAAAAATCGGCGTTATTGATATCTTTGCGTCCAACAATTGCATTCCGCAATTGGTAAGAAAAGGCATTTATTTCAACATATAAGCGCTGCTGCAGCCAACTGCTTTTGATGCCTGCTTCATAGCTATATCCATCTTCTGCATTAAGTCCACCACTTATTACACTGGTTGATGGCAAAACTTCCTGAACGGTAGGAGGGGAGAACCCTTTTGAAACACTCGCATACATCCAGAGATTAGATATAATCTTTTTGGATATTGCCAGTCGAGGTGCCCACTCGCTGTTAAATGTTCTTTTTACCGGAACAAAACCAGGGGTAGACAAACGGGTAATGGTCATGGACGATTTATTCAGGCTTGCACCCGCTGTGATATTCCAGTTATGTGGTAAACGAAGGTCAACCTGCGTGAATAGGGTGTAGATATAATTATTGATATCGTCATCCGTCATCACTGCGCCGGGATTGCCAGCCTGGTTTACAAAAGTCTTGGTATTAAAGAATCCTTTTTGTCCTTCTCCACCAAATAATACATTCAACGTAGTGCCGCTGAACTGATGATCATATTTAAATACGGTACGTCCGCCAAAATGAGGTTCTATTCTGCGCTCATAGTTCCGGAAGGTGGGATTCTTAATTTGAGAAAATGCGCCATATACAGTGGATGTATTCTGGAAATGCTCGGCAAACTGGTATTCATTGGTGATACCAGCAAGAAATGTCTTTTGATAGATAGCAGCTTTTGCTCCATCTGCGCTGGGGTTAGTACCAGCAATAGGACGGGCAGCACGGGGATTGGCATCATACTCCGCTTTTGTTAATGCACCAGGAGTTTGATAATACAGATCTCCGTATAATACTGATGCACTCAATGTTTGTCGATCATTAGCGCGGATCTTTGTTTGCCAGCTGGCAATATCCCTGCGCATTGCGGTATGATCACGATAACCATCACTGGTCTGGTGCGTATACCCGATTATATTTTTATGATCTTCATTGCCGGCCTTTACCTGAACATTCAGACTGCTCAGGTCATAGCTGCCCAAAACATAATTGGCATCCGCTCCGGTGCTCCATTTCTGTGGCATACCATTGATAAGGATCACTCCACCGGTACCTGCACCATACAGGCTGCCGCCGGGTCCTTTGATCACTTCTATTGAATTGAAATTGTAATAGCCTAACTGGTTAAGATAAGTGCTACCTCCCGGATCAGTAAAAGGAATTCCATTCCAATACACTTTTACATTACGCACACCAAATGGGGAACGAAGCGTGCTTCCCCTGACATTCATCCGATAACTGCCCGGTGAACGTTCTTCCATTCTTACACCCGGGGTATTATTTAAAGCCGGAAGTACGGAAGTATTATTGGACCGTTCCAGTTGTGTTTGTCCGATATAATTTACGGCAACTGCGCTTTCTTTTAACTGACGGTTTTGTCCGTAGGCACTTAAAACAACTTCACCAAGTGTTTTGGTAGTGTCGGAGTCGGTAGTTTGAGCGTTAATGAGGCTGGAAACAGAAAACAATAAGAGAAAAAAGGGTAGTGTTTTTTTCATAAACATTGGCTTGGTTCTAAAGCGTAAAGGTAGGACGTTTTTTATCTAACTTTATTGCATGACTCCAAAGAATAAGTTAGGCCTCTTTGACTTGACAATGATTGTGGTAGGATTGGTCATAGGCATGGGAATTTTCAGGACCTCATCCGATGCAGCCAATGCTGCAATCACACCTTCCTTATTCTTTATTGCCTGGGTAGCCGGTGGCTTGATAGCCCTGTGTGGCGCCCTCACTTATGCTGAGATTGGATCCCGGTTCCCCATTACCGGCGGGTATTACAAGGTTTTTGCAGAATGCTACCATCCCTCTATTGCTTTTTCCATCAACTGCATCATCCTTATCTCTAATGCTGCCTCAATGGCAGGTGTGGCCCTGATCGGTGCGGAATATATTGCGCAGGTAATCTTCAAAAATGGAACTGATGATACTACCAAGGCATTGATCGCTATGATACCGATTGCAATTTTTTATGGCGTAAACCTGATGGGCCTCCGGATGAGCGCTAAAACGCAGAATGTTTTGATGATCTTCAAGATCAGCATGCTTGTATTGCTGATCAGTTCCATATTTTTTATCAAAGGCGAATCATCCTCCTCTACTGTCTCCGCCGTTAGTGGAGAGTTCAGCATCATGGATTACATTAAATCTTTTGGCGTGGCACTGATCGCTGTTTCGTTTACTTATGGTGGTTACCAGCAAACCATCAATTTTGGTGAAGAGGTTAATGAACCCAGGAAAACCATTCCGAGAGGAATATTTATCGGGTTAATGATCATTATCATCCTGTACCTGTCAATCAGCTACGCTTATTACAATGCAATCGGGTTTGATAATCTGAAAACTTCAAGAGGCATTGCATCCATTGTGGCTGAAAAAATGTTTGGTCCTCATGGCAGGACCACCTTTTCCGTTTTATTATTTGTTGCCGTGCTGGCTTATGTAAATGTGTTGCTGCTGAGCAATCCCCGCGTTATGTATGCTATGAGCAAGGACGGTATTCTACCGGAAGCTTTTAAAAAGAGAGATGAAAAGAAAGATGTTCTTACAGTAAGTCTCAGCGTATTCGCGGCCATTGGTATTATCGTTTTATTCTTTGCGAAAACATTTGATGAAATTCTCAGCTTTACCATTTTCCTTGATTCCATTGGAATGGCAAGTTCGGCAGCTACTATTTTTATTTTGCGAAAGCGAACAAAACATCTGGATGGCACCGGTATCTATAAAATGAAACTGTATCCTGTATTACCACTCATCTTTATTGCAGCCTATATATTTGTTGGTATTTCCATTGCATTTAATACACCCCGGCTGGCGCTTATTGCTACTGCGGTATTTGCTGCATTCCTTCTTATCTATTTTTGTATCATGTA
>JADMIO011413716.1_pt1 | contig 28813 bp, 19 predicted proteins | sample 8958161 | NCBI WGS metagenome assembly JADMIO01 (sample SAMN16585339, study PRJNA669376) | soil metagenome | isolation source: Crop rotation soil | place: USA: Cullars Rotation, Alabama | collected 2011 | reverse complement strand
TTGAAGAATACGATCAATACAATGGTGGACCAGTTGAACTCCTTCGGTTCGGAAGTAACGCGCGTGGCGCGTGAAGTAGGTTCGGAGGGTAAGCTGGGCGGCCAGGCGACCGTGGAGGGCGTCGGTGGTGTATGGAAGGACTTAACGGACTCGGTGAACCAGATGGGTAGTAACCTGACCGCGCAGGTGCGCAACATCGCCGAAGTGACCACCGCCGTGGCCAACGGCGATTTGTCGCGTAAAATCACCGTGGACGTAAAAGGTGAAATCCTCGCGTTGAAAAACACCATCAATACGATGGTGGACCAGCTCAATTCCTTCTCTTCCGAAGTAACGCGCGTGGCGCTGGAAGTGGGTACCGAAGGTAAGCTCGGCGGCCAGGCGCAGGTAAAAGGCGTGGCCGGTACCTGGAAAAACCTGACGGACTCGGTGAACCAGATGGCGAGCAACCTTACCGGCCAGGTGCGCAACATCGCCGAAGTGACCACCGCCGTGGCGAAGGGTGACCTTAGCCGTAAGATCACGGTGGACGTAAAAGGGGAAATCCTCGAGTTGAAGAATACGATCAATACAATGGTGGACCAGTTGAACTCTTTCGGTTCGGAAGTAACGCGCGTGGCGCGTGAAGTAGGTTCGGAAGGTAAGCTGGGCGGCCAGGCCGATGTACCCGGCGTAGGCGGTACCTGGAAAGACTTAACGGATTCTGTAAATAAAATGGCGAGCAACCTGACCTCGCAGGTGCGCAACATCGCCGAAGTGACCACCGCGGTGGCGAATGGCGACTTGTCGCGTAAAATCACCGTGGACGTGCAGGGGGAAATCCTCGAATTGAAGAATACGATCAATACGATGGTGGACCAGCTTAATTCATTCGGTTCGGAAGTAACGCGCGTGGCGCGTGAAGTAGGGTCCGAAGGTAAGCTGGGCGGCCAGGCTACGGTAAAAGGCGTAGGGGGCGTATGGAAAGATCTGACGGACTCAGTGAACCAGATGGCGAGCAACCTTACCGGCCAGGTGCGCAACATCGCGGAAGTGACCACCGCCGTGGCGAAGGGTGACCTTAGCCGTAAGATCACCGTGGACGTAAAAGGGGAAATCCTCGAATTGAAGAATACGATCAATACAATGGTGGACCAGTTGAACTCCTTCGGTTCGGAAGTAACGCGCGTGGCGCGTGAAGTAGGTTCGGAGGGTAAGCTGGGCGGCCAGGCGACCGTGGAGGGCGTCGGTGGTGTATGGAAGGACTTAACGGACTCGGTGAACCAGATGGGTAGTAACCTGACCGCGCAGGTGCGCAACATCGCCGAAGTGACCACCGCCGTGGCCAACGGCGATTTGTCGCGTAAAATCACCGTGGACGTAAAAGGTGAAATCCTCGCGTTGAAAAACACCATCAATACGATGGTGGACCAGCTCAATTCCTTCTCTTCCGAAGTAACGCGCGTGGCGCTGGAAGTGGGTACCGAAGGTAAGCTCGGCGGCCAGGCGCAGGTAAAAGGCGTGGCCGGTACCTGGAAAAACCTGACGGACTCGGTGAACCAGATGGCGAGCAACCTTACCGGCCAGGTGCGCAACATCGCCGAAGTGACCACCGCCGTGGCGAAGGGTGACCTTAGCCGTAAGATCACGGTGGACGTAAAAGGGGAAATCCTCGAGTTGAAGAATACGATCAATACAATGGTGGACCAGTTGAACTCCTTCGGTTCGGAAGTAACGCGCGTGGCGCGTGAAGTAGGTTCGGAGGGTAAGCTGGGCGGCCAGGCGACCGTGGAGGGCGTCGGTGGTGTATGGAAGGACTTAACGGACTCGGTGAACCAGATGGGTAGTAACCTGACCGCGCAGGTGCGCAACATCGCCGAAGTGACCACCGCCGTGGCCAACGGCGATTTGTCGCGTAAAATCACCGTGGACGTAAAAGGTGAAATCCTCGCGTTGAAAAACACCATCAATACGATGGTGGACCAGCTCAATTCCTTCTCTTCCGAAGTAACGCGCGTGGCGCTGGAAGTGGGTACCGAAGGTAAGCTCGGCGGCCAGGCGCAGGTAAAAGGCGTGGCCGGTACCTGGAAAAACCTGACGGACTCGGTGAACCAGATGGCGAGCAACCTTACCGGCCAGGTGCGCAACATCGCCGAAGTGACCACCGCCGTGGCGAAGGGTGACCTTAGCCGTAAGATCACGGTGGACGTAAAAGGGGAAATCCTCGAGTTGAAGAATACGATCAATACAATGGTGGACCAGTTGAACTCTTTCGGTTCGGAAGTAACGCGCGTGGCGCGTGAAGTAGGTTCGGAAGGTAAGCTGGGCGGCCAGGCCGATGTACCCGGCGTAGGCGGTACCTGGAAAGACTTAACGGATTCTGTTAATAAAATGGCGGGTAACCTCACCGCGCAGGTGCGCAACATCGCCGAAGTGACCACCGCGGTGGCGAATGGCGACCTGTCGCGCAAAATCACCGTGGACGTAAAAGGGGAAATCCTCGAATTGAAAAATACCATCAACACGATGGTGGACCAGCTTCGCGGTTTTGCTTCCGAAGTAACGCGCGTGGCGCGTGAAGTGGGTACCGAAGGTAAGCTGGGCGGCCAGGCCAATGTGCCCGGTGTGGCCGGCACCTGGAAGGATTTGACCGACTCGGTGAACCAGATGGCGGGCAACCTCACCGCACAGGTGCGCAACATCGCCGAAGTGGCCATCGCCGTGGCCAACGGCGATATGTCGAAAAAGATCACCGTGGACGTACGCGGTGAAATCCTGCAATTGAAGGAAACACTCAATACGATGGTGGACCAGCTTCGCGGTTTCGCCTCCGAAGTAACGCGCGTGGCGCGTGAAGTAGGTACCGATGGTAAGCTGGGCGGCCAGGCCTTTGTGCCCGGTGTGGCTGGTACCTGGAAGGATTTGACCGACTCGGTGAACCAGATGACGGGTAACCTCACCGCGCAGGTGCGCAATATCGCCGAGGTGACCAAGGCGGTGGCCAGCGGCGACTTGTCGAAAACCGTGGCCATCGACGTGAAGGGAGAAATCCTCGACCTGAAAAACACCATCAACACAATGGTGGAACAGCTCAACTCATTTGCGTTTGAGGTAACCCGTGTGGCGCGCGAAGTAGGCACCGAAGGTAAGCTGGGCGGCCAGGCCGAAGTAAGGGGCGTGGCCGGTACCTGGAAGGATTTGACGGACAGCGTTAACATGATGGCCTCTAACCTTACCAACCAGGTGCGCGGTATCGCCAAGGTGGTGACCGCCGTGGCTACCGGCAACCTGAAGCAAAAACTGTCCATCGTGTCGCGTGGTGAAGTGGCGCAGCTAACGGATACCATCAACGAAATGATCGATACCCTCGCCCTTTTCGCCGACCAGGTAACGACCGTGGCCCGCGAAGTGGGTGTGGAAGGACGGCTCGGTGGCCAGGCCTCGGTGCCCGGCGCTTCCGGTATCTGGAAGAACCTCACCGAAAACGTAAACCAGTTGGCGCAAAACCTGACGACCCAGGTGCGTTCCATTTCGGAAGTGGCCTCGGCGGTAACGAAAGGCGACCTTACCCGGACCATCCGCGTGGAAGCGAAAGGAGAGGTGGAAGCCCTCAAGGATACCATCAACCAGATGATCACCAACCTGAAGGAAACCACGCTGCGCAACCAGGAGCAGGACTGGCTCAAATCGAACCTCGCCAAGTTTACGCAGATGCTCCAGGGACAGAAAGACCTGGAAACGGTGACCCAGCGCATCCTCTCGGAACTGGCCCGCGTGGTGGTGGCCCACTACGGCGCCTTCTATATATTGAAGCAAAACGAAGAAACGCCGTCGGCAAAGCTAAACGAATCGCAATCCTCCCGCCTTACCCTGTTCTCGGCATATGGCTATCGCGCGGAAAAAAACATCCCCAGCGAATTTGCCATCGGCGAAGGGCTGGTAGGACAGGTGGCCTTCGAGAAGGAGCGTATCATCCTTTCCAATGTGCCGGCCGATTATATAAAGATCAGCTCCGGTCTTGGTAAGGCAAAACCCGCCAACCTCATCATCCTGCCGGTATTGTTCGAAAACAAGGTGAAAGCGGTTATCGAGCTGGCGTCGCTCGACGCCTTTAGCGAAACCCACCTCGATTTCTTAAGCCAGCTTACCGAAAGTATCGGTATCGTGCTCAATACCATCGAGGCCAATACCCGTACGGAAGAGCTGCTGGCCCAGTCGCAGTCACTGGCCGGTGAGCTTAAAATACAACAGGAAGAGTTGCGCCGTACCAACGATGAGCTGCAGGACAAGGCCCTGCTGCTGGTAAAGCAAAAGAACGAAGTGGAAGCGAAGAACAAGGAAGTGGAGGAAGCCCGCAAATCGCTCGAAGAAAAAGCCGAGCAGCTAACGCTCACCTCCAAGTACAAATCGGAGTTCCTGGCCAACATGAGCCACGAGCTGCGTACGCCGCTCAACAGCCTGCTCATCCTCGCCCAGCAACTGTACGAAAACGCCGAAGGCAATCTCAACGACAAGCAAATCCGGTACGCCAAAACCATCCACTCCTGCGGGGATGACCTTATCCAGCTTATCAATGATATCCTCGACTTGTCGAAAATCGAATCCGGTTTTATTTCCGCCAATATATCGCCCGTACGTTTCGGTGAAATCGCTTCCTTCGTGGAAACCACGTTCAAGCCCATTTCGGAAGCACGCCACCTGCGCTTCACCATCGAAACCGATCCGAAGCTGCCGGAAAGCATGGAAACGGATATTCAGCGCCTCAACCAGATCCTGAAGAACCTGTTGTCCAACTCGTTTAAGTTTACCGAGAAAGGAGAGGTGAAGCTGAAAATCTTCGAGGCCAATAAAAACTGGAAACCCGGCACGCCCAGCCTCGACAGCGCCCGCAAGGTAGTGGCCTTCGCCATCACCGATACCGGTATCGGCATTCCGCAGGAAAAGCAAAACATCATCTTCGAAGCTTTTCAGCAGGCGGAAGGCTCTACCAGCCGCAAATACGGCGGCACGGGCCTGGGCCTGTCCATCAGCCGCGGCCTGGCCGACCTGCTCGGCGGCACCATAGAGCTCGAAAGCCAGCCGTCGATGGGAAGCACCTTCACCCTGTACCTGCCCATTGAAGATGCGACCGCCAATACATCGGTGATTACAAAGGAAACGCCCGGTAACGTGTACCAGCAACTGCAAATGGTCGATGATACGTCGGATATCGACAAGCTGCTGCGCCATTCGCTCCGGGTGACCAACGAAGACGCGAACGCCCACGGCCTGGGTATCGTCAATGAAATGATCAATGATACGGGCGACGATCGCAATAATATACTGTCGGGCGACCAGGTGGTGCTCATCGTGGAAGACGATCTCCGGTTTGGCAAAATCATCATCGAAAAAGCGCACCAGTATGGCTTTAAGGCCGTAGTGGCCGTCAGCTATATCGACGTGTTTGATTTTATCAACCGGTTTAGCCCCCTCGCCATCACCCTCGATGTAAAGCTGCCCGATACCAGCGGCTGGAAGGTGCTCGACCTGCTGCGCAATGATCTCAACTTCCGCCATATACCCATCCACCTGATTTCCGGGGAGGAAAACCGTACACTGGCGCTCAAACGCGGGGCGCGCAGCTTCCACCTCAAACCCCTCGAGAACGAATCGCTCAACGCCCTGTTTGAAGACATCCAATCCTTCAGCAAGTCCCGCGAAAGAAGGGTGCTGCTGGTGGAAGACAACGAGCTGGATTCTTCGCAGATGGCTAAAATCCTCCAGACCGGCAACCTGGACATCGTTATCGAAGCCACCGGCACCAAAGCGCTTGAGCAGGTCGCCCAGGGCGATTTCGATTGCATTATCCTCGATTATATGCTGCCCGATATCGCCGGCATCGATTTGCTCAACAAAATGAGCGCGGTAAAGAAAAGCCTCACCCCGCTCATCGTATATTCGGCGAAGGATTTCAATAAAAAGGAATTGCTGCACATCAGCCGCAATTCGAACCGCGTGCTGACCAAGGGCGTCAACTCGCTCGAACACCTGCTGGAAGAAACGGTGCTGCAACTGCACATCAACCACAGCGACCTGGTGCCCGAGAAAAAGATGATCATCGAGCGCATCCGCAGAAAGGAAGACATCCTCTCCGGCAAAAATATCCTGGTGGTGGACGACGATGTGCGCAACCTCTTTGCCCTCACCACGGTGTTCGAGCGGTATAATATCAATGTAATAACCGCCGAAAGCGGTAAGGACGCCATCGAGATCGTGACCGATGACAACAACCGGGTGGATATGGTGCTGATGGATATTATGATGCCCGAAATGGATGGGTATGAAACCACCCAGAAGATAAGGCGTGAACACAAAAACAGTACGTTGCCCATTATCGCCGTAACCGCTAAGGCCATGAAGGGCGACCGGCAGAAATGTATCGAGGCGGGCGCATCCGACTATATTACCAAACCCTTGAAGATAGACCAGTTGCTTTCACTGATGCGGCTCTGGTTCTACAAGTAAAAAATGAATGAATGCGGCAGAAAATTTTATTGGTCGATGACAGGGAAGATAACCTGCTCTCCATGGAAACGATCCTGGAGGCCGATGGCTACGAGTTTGTCAAGGCAAGCTCGGGCCGCCAGGCGCTCAAGATACTGCTCACGGAAATAGATTTTGCCCTTATCCTGATGGATGTTAAGATGCCCAACCTGAACGGCTTTGAAACCGCCTCGCTGATTTATGAGCGGGAAAAGCTGAAACATATCCCCATCATTTTTATATCGGCCAATAACTACGGCGAAGAAAACATGTTTCGCGGCTACCGCACCGGTGCGGTGGATTATATCTACAAACCCGTCAACCCCGAACTGCTCCGCGCCAAGGTATCGGTATTTATAGATCTCTACCGCAAAAACCATCGCCTGATGGCGCAGGAGCAAAAGCTTAAGGCCATCAACAAAGCGCTGGAAAATGAAATATCCGAACGAAAAGCCTCTGAAGAAAGGGTGCAGGAGCTCAACCGGCAATTGCTGAACAATATCGCCCGGCTCGAATCGGCCAATAAGGACCTCGATCGCTTTGCTTTCATGGCCTCTCACGATCTGCAGGAACCGCTGCGCAAAATCCGCACCTTCAGCGATATGCTCTTTGTAAAATACAGGGACGCCCTCGACGGCGAAGCAAAGCAGCATATCGGCCGCATCCAGAAAGCCGCCGAGCGCATGCAGGCGCTGATAAAGGACATACTCACTTTTTCCAGCCTCTCGTCCGATAAAGAGGCGTTTGTCAATACCGATTTAAACCTGCTGGTAAAGGATGTATTGTCCGACCTGCAAACCGTCGTGACCGAGAAAAAAGCCACCATCGTGCTCGACCCCCTGCCGCCGCTCGTGGTGAACCCCGGTTTGATGCGCCCGCTTTTTTCGAACCTGGTGGGCAATGCCCTCAAGTATGCGCGGAAAGATGTAGACCCTGTCATAAAAATCTATTCCGAGATCAGTACCGGCGGCGCCGAGCCCGGCAACGCAGCGCCCAATCAATATAACTATTGTCGTATATACGTAGAAGACAATGGTATCGGGTTCGATCAGAAATATGCAGAGCAGATATTTGATATGTTTACCCGCCTGCATATCTCCGGCGAATTTGAAGGCACCGGCATCGGCCTGGCGCTGTGCAAACGTATTACTGATTTGCACAATGGGTTTATCAGCGCCCGCAGCAAAATAAGCAAGGGCGCTACCTTTATCGTTTCCCTGCCCGTGGCCCAGGTGCCCCAGGTAAGCACGGCCTGAAATTCGTTGTCCGTTGCCCGTTGGTCGTTGTTCGCTGCCCAAATCGATGCAAAAGCCGCCCAACAAACAACGGCCAACGAACAACGTTCCTATAGCATAGCGGTTTAGCAATAGCGAATATTTTATATGCAACGTGGCACGCTTTTTTGACATTATTGTGCTACTGCCCTATAAAAACAACGCTAAACCATGAGCTACTACCTGCACCTCCACCTCAACGGCATCCATTATTCCGTTACCCTCACCGAAATCGACCATCCTATGCATTGTATGTACCTGGCCGAATTTGATGACGAGTACGAGAATATTTTCTATTCAGACCCCCGTACCGGCAAATGGATAGAACAGGACATTGGCTTTACCGCCCTCGCCGCCATGATTTGCGAAAAGCTGGAAAAGCTGGGTGCGCCTACCCGCCTGCCGGCAAAAAATATCGTATGGCACCACCAGTACGATAAAGGCAAGTGGCTTCATTTCGGCTACAGCCCCGGTTTTACCAACAACGATCTTACCTATGAGATATATGCCTCCAACCACAGGTTCATGTTCAACCTTATCAAAAGGGCCGGCGACGATTGGCAAATCGCGGAACTGCCCGGAAGCAGTTGGAACTATAATGAAGGCTATGCCGAAAGTATACTGTATGTGATCGGTCAGCTTTACCAAAACTCTATCTGAACGAACCTAACCGAACGAACCTATCCGAACGGTTACCCCCGGCAATTCCCCTGCCGCAAAACACTAAACTATGACCAGGGTTGATTTTATTTTCGACAATACCCCGCATTATGCCCTGTACGAGATCGTCTCTTCCGACGGGACGGATGAATATTACCTCGAGCTCCGCGATCGCTCCCTTATAACCGAGTTCGGTCTTGCTATTACCTTCCGCACAACGCCCGCCGGCCGCCTCCGGCCTGCCGCCGCTCACACCCCCCGCACCATCGACCTGCTGGAAACCATCCTCCGCTCCATCAACCCCGCCGCCGCTTCCCGATAATAACCAGCCGGTAATTTATTAAGATGTTAAATCACCAAACACCCCTTTTTTCGCTTTTTCCCCTCAATTTTTACCTCCAACATAAAAAAAGTATAAAAATTTCCGATAGACAAAATTTAATGATTTTATTAAATTATTGATTATTAACTAAATAATATACATTATAAAAATATAGATATGTATTCATGATCTTTGTTTATTAAATTTTTACTACTTTTAACTCATGGCCTATATATTAGTAAAAAATATAAATTAACTGCACTATGAGTAAAGTCACATTCAAGAGCTTAGCTCCCTTCCTGCTTTTAAGCATCGTTTCGATTGCTGTTTTGTTTGTACCGACGCTCCCCAATTTCGACGAGGGTAAATACAATGGCGCCGATGTGGCCTGGATGATCGTGGCTACCGCCCTGGTGTTTTTGATGACGCCCGGCCTGGCATTTTTTTATGGCGGGATGGTGCATCGCAAGAATGTGATTTCTACCATGATCAAAAGCCTGATCGCCGCAGGGGTGGTCAGCGTACTATGGATAGTCGTTGGCTACAGCCTTTGCTTTGGTGAATCTGTCAATGGCATTATAGGCAACCCCATGACCCATTTTATGTTTAAGGGAGTCAACTCCGGCAAACCCTGGGTAGCGGCCACCAGCATTCCCCTGACCTTGTTTGCGCTGTTCCAGTTGATGTTCGCCATCATCACCCCCGGTCTGGTAGTAGGCGCCGTAGCTGAGCGTATCCGCTTTACCGCATATATATTGTTTATAGCCTTGTTCAGCCTGCTGGTATACGCACCGCTGGCGCATTGGAGCTGGCATCCCGATGGTTTCCTCGCCAAGATGGGCGCACTCGACTTTGCCGGTGGTACCGTTGTACATATCTCTGCCGGTTGCGCAGCCCTTGCCGGCGCCATGGTGCTCAAACGCCGCCAGTCGCACATCGAACACAAAGAAATTCCCCCGGCCAATATTCCCTATGTGCTTATCGGTACCGGTTTGCTCTGGTTTGGCTGGTTTGGTTTCAATGCCGGTTCCGCCACCGCTGCCAGCAGCCTGTCTGTTTCGGCCTTTGCTACCACCAACACGGCTGCCGCCGCTGCCGGTTTATCATGGATGTTCTTTGATGTAATGAAAGGCAAGAAACCTTCCGTACTTGGTTTCTGTATCGGCGCCGTAGTAGGCCTGGTGGCCATTACGCCTGCCGCCGGTTTTGTGGCCATTCCGCAAAGTATCTTTATCGGGGCCGTTGCCGCCATCATTTCCAATGTGGCTGTTTACTACAAATCAAAATCAAAGCTCGACGATACGCTCGATGTATTCCCCTGCCACGGTATCGGTGGTATGGTGGGTATGCTCATGACGGGTATTTTTGCCACCAAAGCGGTGAATGCCGCAGGCAATAACGGCCTGGCTTACGGCAACGCCGCTTTCTTCCTTACACAGGTAAAAGCACTGGTGATTGTAGTGGCTTACAGCTTTATCATGTCGTACGCCATCTTTAAGTTCATCAATTTTATCCTGCCCCTGCGCGTTAGCTCCGAAGAAGAAGAAGAAGGCCTGGACGCCAGCCAGCACAACGAAAAATATTTACAGGGAACCCTCCTGGTGGCAGGACCGGAAGGAATTACCGAACGGCCCGTTCACTAGAAGAAGTATGAAGTCTGAGGTCTGATGGCGTTGCAAGCGTTCCAACTTCTGATTTCCAGCTTCTTCTTCCCAAACTTGCTGAGGTTTTACGGTTAAATTCAGAGAGGAAGCCTGCTGGCTTCCTTTCTTTCATATTAAAAATCCGCCAAAAAGCAACAGCGGCTTTTTATACTACAGCGTATGCCCACATTATCCTGGCCCCCCTTCCTGCTTAACGCCAAAGGCTGGCTCTATGCCTTTGTGCTGAATAAGAAGGTGGAGGCGAAAACACAGTATTTGCTCAGCGTGCTGGTCGTTTGGCTGGTGGCAGGCGCCTGCTTCCTGTTTTCCAGGTACATCGGCTCCGAAGTAGTGGCATTTATCCTGCTGCTGACGCTGTCGGTGCTGGCGATGTTTTTTGGCATATTCCCCGTATTGATCGCCGCCGTGCTCAGCGCATTGATATGGGATTATTTTTTCCTGCTGCCGCGCTTTAATTTCCGGGTAGGCAATACCGAAGATAAGATCATGCTGTCGATGTATTTTGTCATCGCGCTGATCAACGGCGTGCTCACGTTCAAAATACGGCAGATAGAAAAGGCCGCCCGCCGCAAGGAAGAAAAAGCCAAAACCCTACGGCTGTACAATACCCTGCTCAATTCGCTCTCGCACGAATTCCGTACGCCCATCGCCACCATCATCGGCGCTACCGATAACCTGCTCCAAAACCCGTCCCGGCTGTCGGAGGAAGACGAACAAAAGCTGCTCACCGAAATCTCCATCGCTTCGCTGCGGCTGAACCAGCAGGTGGAGAACCTGCTCAACCTGTCGCGGCTCGAATCGGGTGTCATACAACCCAAAAAAGACTGGTGCGATGTAAGCGAGCTGGTGTATGATACCATCGGCCGCCTCGACGATCAGTTGAAATCACACACTGTTGAGATCGATATCCGTGAATACATGCCCCTGTTCCGCCTCGATTACGGCCTGATGGAGCATGTGCTGTACAACCTGGTGTACAATGCCGCCCTGTACACCCCGCCGGGTTCACTGATCCGGGTAAAGGCCGATTGGGTGGGAGAGTGCATCCGGCTGGTCGTGGAAGACGATGGCGACGGTTTTCCCGATGCGGAGATCCCGAAAGTGTTCGATAAGTTTTACCGCCTCAAAGAGGCGAAGGCAGGGGGCACCGGCCTGGGCCTGTCCATCGTAAAAGGTTTCGTGGAAGCGCACAACGGCAACGTAGTGCTGAAAAACAGGATACCCTCCGGGGCGCGTTTTACCATTACCATACCCACGGAGATATTGTTAATAAAACAGACCGAAAAATGAACGATACCGAAATCGTTGTGATTGATGACGAAATACAAATCCGGAAACTACTGGAAATTACCCTTCAGTCCAACGGGTACGGCATGTCGCACGCCGCCACGGCAAAAGAAGGATTGGTGGCAGCGGCTATCCGTTCGCCCGATCTGATCATCCTCGACCTCGGGCTCCCCGATGAAAACGGCCATCAAACACTGAAACGTCTGCGCGAGTGGTATGTCAAACCCATCATCATCCTTTCAGTGCAAAACGGCGAAGACGATATCATCCGCGCGCTCGATAACGGGGCCAATGATTACCTCGTAAAACCTTTCCGTACCGGCGAGCTGCTGGCGCGTATCCGCTCCGCCATCCGCGGCGCGGCGCTGGAAGAAAATACGCCCCTGCTCCGGTACCGGGAACTGGAATTCGACCTGTCGGCCCGTACCGTAAAACGTAACAACGAATTGCTAAAGCTCACCGCTACGCAGTATGCCCTGCTCGCGCTGTTTGCCAAAAACGAAGGGAAGGTGCTCACGCACCAGTATATACTAAAAGAAGTATGGGGCCCTGATTTTGCCGGCCAGTTGCAATACCTGCGCGTGTTCGTGGCGCAGTTGCGGAAGAAAATCGAGCGCGACGCCAACCGCCCCGAATACATCGTTACCGAAGCCGGTATCGGCTATCGCTTCGTAGTGCGCGAAGCCTGAAAAATATATACTATGCCTGTACGGCCACCCGGCCGCCTGTAGCTGCTGCCTTGTAAATGGCTTCGATGATGGCCAGGTCCCTGCGGCCCAGCTCGCCCGGTACAGGCGTTTCTTTATTCGATAAAATACAATCGGCAAAATGGTCCATCTGCAGCGCCTGCTGGTTGGGAGGGGTAAAATTGAGTGGTCCGCGGCTGGTGTCTACCACCATGCCCCGGTAGGTGAAGGCATGTTCTTTAAATTCGATCCATCCTTTGTCGCCTTCGGCCCTGAAGCGATCGGCGCTGTGCTGGTAGCTGGTTTGCGCCGTGCAAACAGCGCCGCCCGGAAATTCCATGGTCCAGTTCATACCTTCCTCTACGTCGCTGAATATCTCCGGGTGTGTTTTAGGATGCTCGCTCGCGGTCACCCATAGGGGCGTAGCGCCGTCGGCGGCCATACAGGCCCCGTGAATGATGTATACGCCTAAATCCATGATAGGACCGCCGCCGGCCAGTTTCTTATCGGCGCGCCAGGGTTTGTTGCTCATGATAAAACCGCGGTCGCCCGTCATCTTTGTAAAAGCCCCGAAATCTTTTTCCTTTGCCAGCCGCATCAGCTCTTTATGATAGGGATCGAAATGAAGACGGTAGCCGATAGATAGCTTCACCTTTGCCGCCCGGCAGGCCGAAATGATGCTGTCGCATTCGGCCACCGTTCTGGCCATCGGCTTTTCACAAATCACATGTTTGCCCGCTTTGGCCGCTGCAATGGCATGCGTGGCATGCAGCCCGTTGGGCGTTACCACATACACGATATCGATATCGGGATTGTCGGCCAGTTGGTGCATCGTATCATAGCTGTAAATATGCTGAACCGGGAACCCATAGTCTTTCGCCCATTGCTCGCCTTTTTCCCGCGAGCCCGTCACCACGCCCGCCAGCTTGCACAACGTGGTTTGTTTCAGCGCAGGCCCCAACTGACCGGTACTGTATTTGCCCAGCCCCACAAGCGCAATGCCCAGTTGGCGGCCCTGCGCCCGCGCACCGGCAAACAGGTCAAAAGGATTGGCTGCCATTATCGCGGCGCCCAGTGAAACCCGGCCGATAAAACCACGACGACTGATGGATGTTTTTTTCATATGGTCTAAAATAACCGATATACATAATATGGAAGTAAGCGCTGTCAGCCGTTTATAAAACGATTTTGGCATTACTTAATGCCGCCAAACGCGCCAAAGCACATATTCTTGTGAAGGATTTCTACTTTTGTAAACCCCACTTTTTTCATAAGGTCCAACTGGTAGTTCATGGACCTGGGAGAATCTTCTTTGGCCACATAGTCCAAAACCTTTTGGCGATACGCTTTCCCGTTCAACCCTTCCAGGTAGTCGCCATATCTTTCCCAGGTGTATTCGTTTAATAATGCGGTGTCTTGCGTAACCAGGTCGGAAATCATTAAGCAGCCGCCCGGTTTGAGCAGCGTAAAAAGTTTGTGGAAGGTGAGCTCCCAGTCTTTGTCATCCCTTAAATGATGCAGGACCGCACCTGCCAGTATGATGTCGTAATGGTTTTCTTTCAGCGCCACTTCCCTGATATCGCCTTGCAAAAGGCTGACATCGCCGTTTGTTTTTTCAGACACTCTTTCAAATGCCTTGTCCAGCATAGGCTTGCTCAAATCCACCATTGTACAGTGTAAGCCCGGGATTTTGGTAAGCATCATCAGTGTATAGTTGCCGGCGCCGCAACCGATGTCCAGTAAGTTTTTGGCATGAGGTATGATTCTCCTGGCCGACTCGGTGATAAGCTCCAGCGAAATTTTTGCATCAATGGTGGAAAGCTGCCCTGTGTCGAGGTTTGAAAACCGTTCTACGTCGTTGTCAAACCGTTCCCTGATTTCTTCTACTGTTGATTTTGTCATTGGTTATTTCGCCTGTTTTTTCCGCCTGTTAACGGGGGTTATTATCGTAATAAAGATAAACATTAATGAAAGGACGACCGCCTGTTTTCTTACATTCGCTTCGCGTGGCCTGCGAGAAACCCGTTAACGCAAAACTGAAAAGACTTCCTGTCTGCTGCTCCATTTAATGATGGCCCTATTGATTTGTCCGTCCTCTGGCCCTCTTACCCATACATCCACAAAAGGACAAAACGGATAAGACCGTTTTGTCTTTTTTTTGTGCTGAATGCGATAACTTCGGGTGTATGGCCAGCGTACTGATACAATTTGCCCACCCGAGCCTGAGAAGGTCTGTTATTCAAAAGACTTTGTTAAGGTATTGCCGTAACCTGAAGGGGGTTACGTTCAACGACCTGTATGAATATTACCCCGATTTGTATATTGATGTAAAAAGGGAGCAGGAACTGCTTGTGGGCCATGACATCATTGTATTCCAGCACCCGTTTTACTGGTACAGCAGCCCCGCCATCATCAAACAATGGATGGACCTGGTGCTGGAATACGACTGGGCCTATGGCCACAACGGCAATATGCTCAGGGGAAAAAAGATGTTCAACGCCATTTCGTGCGGCGGCGGGAAAAAGACCTATGGCCCGGGCGGCTATAACCATTATCCCGTGGTGGATTTTTTACTGCCTTTCCGGCAAACCGCCCGCCTGTGCAAAATGGAATACCTGCCGCCTTTCGTAGTGCACAGCAGCTTTCGCATTACCGAAGAGGCCACCCGTAACTATGGACAGCAATATGCCGCCATACTGGAAGGGTTTGTCAACGACGATATCAGCCCCGACCACTACCGGGATATTGAATACCTGAATGAAGTGCTTCCCTCTGCCAGTGAATCTTTTTAATAACGAATAAACCCAACAGCGACAGCGATGAAAGAAACATTCTTTTTCCAGGCCATGATCTACCTTGCTGCGGCGGTTATCATGGTGCCCGTCGCCAAAAAACTGGCGCTGGGCTCTGTGCTGGGCTACCTGCTGGCCGGCATACTTATCGGTCCGGCCTGCTTCCGCTTTATCGGGACGGAAGGCCATGACCTGATGCATTTTGCCGAGTTTGGCGTCGTCATGATGCTTTTTATCATCGGTCTTGAACTGGAGCCCTCCCGCCTCTGGCGGCTGCGTAAAGCCATTGCCGGCCTGGGCGGCCTGCAGGTAAGCGTTACTGCTTTACTGGTAGCAGGGCTGGCTATGCTGTTTCACATCGACTGGAAACAGTCGCTGGCCCTGGGCCTGATAGTGGCCATGTCGTCGACCGCCATCGTGGTGCAATCGCTCAATGAAAAAGGATTGCTGAAAACGGAAGCGGGCCAAAGCTCGTTTGCCGTGCTTCTGTTCCAGGATATATCCGTTATCCCCATACTGGCCCTCTTTCCGCTGCTGGCCAGCAAAGCGCTTGCGGGCCCCGGCACTTCGGGCAACCATACGGCCCCGTTAGACGGACTGCCTGCCTGGCAGCATGCGCTCATCGTGCTGTTCTCCATGGCCCTCGTTATCGTGGTAGGCAGGTACCTGCTGCGCCCCGTATTTCGTATCGTCGCCAAAACAGGACTGCGCGAAATGTTTACCGCCACGGGCCTGCTGCTGGTCGTGGCCATTGCGGTATTGATGACGTTCGTGGGGCTGAGCCCCGCCCTCGGCGCTTTCCTGGCAGGTGTGGTGTTGGCCAACAGCGAATACCGCCATGAACTGGAAACGGCCATCGATCCCTTTAAGGGCCTGCTGCTTGGCTTGTTTTTTATCGCCGTGGGCGCTTCCATCGATTTCAGTCTTATACTGTCCAAACCCCTGCTGATACTGGGCCTGGTGCTGGGATTGATGCTTTGTAAAATAGGGACGCTGCTCCTGCTGGGTAAAACCTTTAAGCTGAGCACGCCGCAAAACCTTATTTTCAGCGTGGGCCTGTCGCAGATAGGAGAGTTCGCTTTTGTGTTGCTCAGCTTTTCTTCGCAGGAAGGCATCCTGCCCAAAACGACCACCGATACCATGATCGCGGTAGTAGCTATCAGCATGGCGCTGACACCGCTGGCCGTGATGATCAATGAAAAGCTAATACTGCCGCGGCTTTGCAATATGACAAAGAAAGAAGAGCGGGAAAGCGATGTGATGAGCGAAGAAAACCCCGTTATCATTGCCGGCGTGGGCCAGTTTGGTATAACTGTGACCCGTTTTCTGCGAGCCAATAAGGTGCCCGCCACGGTATTGGATATCGACAGCGACCGGGTAGACCTCCTGCGCCGCATGGGTGTTAAGGTGTATTACGGCGATGCCACCCGCCCCGACCTGCTCGAGATTGCCGGCGCGGGTAAGGCAAAGCTGATCGTCATTGCCATCGGCGATGAAGAGAAAAGGCTGGAACTGATCGAAACCATCAAAAAGCATTTTCCCGATTTACAAATGCTGGTGCGCGCCACCAGCCGTAACGACGCCTACGAGCTGATGAACGCCGGGATGCTGCATATTTACCGCGATACCATCGATACCAGCCTGCGCATGGGCATCGATGCGCTGCATATGCTGGGTTTCCGGGCGCACGAAGCCACGCGGTCGGCAAAAACATTTTTCCTCCACGATGAAAGAACGCTCAAACGCCTGTCTACCATCCGTAACGAGGAAGAATATATCAACGCCATCCGCGAAAACATCGAAGAACTGGAGCTGATCCTGCAGGCCGACATGGATGCCGCCCCGCTGCGCATTGATGAAGCCTGGGACGAACAGCCGCGCATGGCCGGCCTGGAAAGCATGGAGGCATAGTCTCATACGTCGCCGTACCATGAATAACTCCCTTAGAAAAATGCCAACAGGAATGAATGAGCGCTAAAAAGGATGGTTTAATTTGAAGAGGATACTATTTCTCCACCATTAAAACATCCTTTTATGAAAAAAATGTTCTTTTTGCCTCTTTTGGCAGCGTACCTCTTTATTTCAGTCAGCGCGGCGCCCAAGGGTTTTTGGGACCTGTATATATCCGGGCCGGATAGCCGCTGCGCGTTCGGACCTTCGGGCATTGGGACCTGGACCATTGAAGATACTTATCTGGACCCGGTTGATCCCAATAACCAGTATGAATGGTTTATTATGGACGACGAAGCAAGGGCGGAAGGATACCCCAAGGCCGGTTGGCCCTTCGGACGCTCCGCGGATGATGTTGACCGCACACTTAATGCAGCACCTACCTTCGGCAGCGGAAATGATGCTACGATTACCTGTAAAATTACCAATGGCAGCGATGTCCGGTATGAAGGGATCGTTGTTTCCGATTGCGAGTAAGCTGTAATACTACATTATCTTTTTAACAGGCGTTGCTCTACCGCCTGCATGACCGAATCCCGGTAGTGCCGGCTGATGGGCAACGCTTTGTTTTTAAGGTTTACCTGGTTGCCTTCGATGGAATTGATCTTACAAAAGTTGACCAAAAAAGATTGGTGGATTTTAATGAATTCATACGCAGGAAGCTGGGCTTCCAGTCCTTTGAGGGTAAGATAGGCGATGATCTTTTTGCTTTCGGTATAGATATTTACATAGTTGCCGAGGCTTTCTATATACAGGATATCCGCCATCTCTATTTTTTCGATGCGCCGCTCGCTGCGCACGAAGAGCCAGGAGGGAGCGGGCCCGGGGTTGGTGGCATCGAGCAGCTCGGCATATTCTTTGGCTTTTTGCACGGCTTTCAGGAAACGGCGGAATGAAACCGGTTTGAGGAGGTAATCGATGATATCGAGCTCGTACCCTTCGAGCGCATATTCGGGGAAAGCCGTGGTTAATATCACCAGTGGTTTTACCGCCGTGCTTTTCAGGTATTGCAGCCCGTTCATCTTGGGCATTTCTATATCGAGGAACAGGATATCGGCTTTGTTGTTTTGCAGGAAGGCATCTGCCTTGAGGGCATTCTCAAACTGGCCGCCCAGTTCCAGGAAAGGCGTCTGGGCCACAAACTCCTGCAATATCCGGCGGGCAACAGGCTCATCGTCTACGATGATGCAATTCATCTTTTTCATAATAGTGAGTTGTGAATGGTTAGCTGTGAGTGGTGAGTTGTCAGTTGTCAGTGGCTGCCGCGAGCCATCGAAGCAAACGACTCACAACTGACATCTGACAACTCACCACTCACACCACCAGGGTCAGCCTGACATAATACACAGGCGGCCCTTTCTTTATTTCAAGCGTATACTTGTTGTTGTACAACAGCTCCAGCCGCCGCGTCACGTTGTTCAGCCCTATGCCGCCGGTTACGGGAGCGCCTTCTTCATACGAATTGGAGCATTCAAACAGGATACTGTTGCCCGATTGCTGCAGGCGGATGCGGATGCTGTTGATCATGCTTTCATCACGACCGCTGTATTTAAAAGCGTTTTCCACGAAAGCGATAAAGATCAGCGGGGCTATTTTAACGGTACTGTCTTCCACATTTACCTCCAGCTCTATCCGCAGGTTCTGGTCGCTGCGCGCCCGCTGTAAAGCTACATAGTTTTGCAGGTAAACGGTTTCTTTTTCCAGCTCCACCCAGTCGGTATCGGCTTCATACAGGTTGTAGCGCAGCAAATCGGAAAACTGTACCAGGATATCCCTTGCCTGCTGGTTGCTGATGTCGATGTTGCCGTAGATGGTATTCAGCCCGTTGAACAGGAAATGCGGGTTCAGTTGCGCCCGCAGGTATTTGAGCTCGGTTTGTAGCTGGTTGATTTCTATGTTCTTTAGCTGCTGCCGGTGCTCGGCCCATTTCTGGGTATAAAACAACATGGCGGAAATAAGGGTAAACCAGAGCCCGAAAAAGAAATTCCAATGGAAATACTCCGTAAGCGCCATCTTCTCGTCGGGCCATACGATAGCATCGAAATGCTGCGAGACCATGCTTATCACCACGGCATTGATGACTATCAGCACGGAAATGCCCAATATATACAGGAACAGCTTCTTTTTTTGCAGCAGGTAGGGGATGAGGATAAGGGTATTGGCGTACACGAGCACCACTATCATCAGGAAATGAAGGCCCATGGGCAATGCTGCAAAACTCCAGCTTTTTTTGGTCACGTACCGCCGCATTTCCATCATGATGAATATGATGCACATGAGCCAGAACAGCAGGTGAAAAATATAGCGTCTTTGAAAAATGAATCGCAAGCGGAATGGTTTTAGGTGGTTGAATGCTGCGCGGTATGGGCTTTGATCAATGCAATGATGTCGGGTCGCCTGAAATGTTCGGCCCAGCCCAACGGGGTGCCGTTATGCGTATTGTCTGCTATCGACAGGTCGGGGTGGGCGGATAAGGCCAGCTTCGCCAGCTCAATATCGTTTCGCTGAACGGACACGTGCAGTAGTGTTAACTGCAGTTCACCGTACAGCCGGTTCACTTCCTGCGGGTCGGCCGCCAGCAATGCGGCGGCCTTGTTTTTCCAGCCGATATCCCAGGCATCGAGCGCGCTGCAGGCTGCCCCATGCGCTACGAGCCATTCGGCGGAAGCGGGCTGGCGGCAGTGAACGGCCAGTTGCACCAGCGTCATTTTATTGGTGAGCGGCGCATTCAGATCGGTGGAAGGGAAGGAGCGAAGCAGGTCATCCAGCGCGGCCGTATCCCCCCGGCCGGTGGCTTCCGCCAGGGCTACCTGTGCGGGCGACGGCGGGTGCGTGATATAACGGTTACCCATAAGCCACCAGGTAAGACCGTCGCCGATCCACCTGAAATTGATTTGCTCGTACAGGTGGCGGGCGGCGGCATTGAGCACGGCATAGCGGTAGCCCTGTTCTTTTGCATAACGGCAGGCTGCGAGGGTGATCGCTTTACCGATACCCTGGTTGCGGGCTTCCGGTACCACGCCTACGTTATAAATGCCGGCCACGCCATAAGGGCCGCTGGTAAAAAAAGTATTGCTTTGGGCGACTATCTTACCCTGCAGCGTAGCCACGAACCGTTGTATGCGATCGGGATGGGCGCGTCGTAGGGCCCGTTGCCCGCCACCAGTATCGATGGCAAAGGGTAGATCTTTTACGGCCTGTATATCGGTATGGTTGTCGGCTTTTATCTGCAGGTCCTGCGGAAAAGGATGCCGATCGTTCATGTTGTCCAGGTCGAGCGCCATCCAGCAGGGAGCCCATCCCGGCTGGAAGCCGCGGGCCATCAACCGTACGCCCAGGTCGGCCGGTTGTGGAGAAGCGAGCGACCAGCAACCGATACCGCCGGCCGGGTGCAAACGGTAATAGCGCATCATATCGTCGAGCAGCGCGCCGGCATTGCCCGGCGCCATCGAAGGAAATACAACAGCGGCGCTGGCGACAGGACCGGCATAGGTATATACGAGGCCCTCCGTCGTATTCACTGTTCCACCCAGTTCGAGGGATTCCAGGTAAAACAGCTCCCGGTGGTTTTGCGCCACGGCTTGCTCAAGCTGTTGAGGGGTAGCGTCGTTGAGAATATGGGCAGGAACGGAAATCATGCTGTAATTTAAACTATAATTTCCTTCAAAAAACGCCGGCCGTCAGCGCTATTTACGGCCCCTGCCTGTTTTCACGGCGGTATGACCGGTCATGTAAATTCCTTGTCCTGCTGTCAATAATTTTTTTTAGTGAACTTTATTTCCCGGAAATTGACCGGGCAGGGGAGATGGCGGAAATCCTTTGCATAAAACAGCAATAATGAGCACCAGGTCCTGGCAGTCCCGCATAAAGAATACACAGAATGCCATCGTCCGCTTCTTATTCAATTTTAAAAGGCCCTCGAAGGCCACTAATACAAAGCGGCTGCATAAACGGGGCGAAACAATAGCGTCCATGTGCATCCGCGAAGCCATCGAAACCGATATCCCCAGGCTGGCGGCCCTGCATGTAAAAGCCTGGGCGCAGACCTATTGGGCCGTAAGGCGGCCACCCACTTTTGAAATACGCGAATACCAGTGGAAGGAACAGTTTGCAGAAAAGGATGGAAGCTGGTTTTGCTTCGTCGTGGAAACCGCCAAAGGCGATTTGGTAGGCTTTATCAAGGGGAGGCGTTACCAATCGGATGACCTGCCTGGTTATGCCGGCGAGATCAATAAAATTTACCTGCTGTTGGAATACCAGCGTCTTGGCCTGGGCCGGCAGATGCTCTGCCATGCCGCCCGCCGGTTTTTAAGTATGGGCATACCGAATATGGTATTGTTTGGCGTTCCGCAAAATCCATCCGCGGCTTTTTACGAAGCCATGGGAGGAGAAAAACTATATGCCCGGAACGGTGAGTTCCACGGCGGCTATGGCTGGCGCGATTTGACTAAAATAGGTTGATACGAACACGGGCTGCCTCCCTCGTTTGTTTATAAGGAACAAACAATGTGGGCAGGTAAAAATGATGTTCCTGCATTTTCGCCTGTCCACATTTTTCACCTTTTCATATCTGCACATTTCAAACATTCCTACAGGTCGCTCAGCCCGCTCCCATTACCGCTGCCGGTAAGACCGCTGAAGGTAATAGCGCCTTTGGCGTTGCCGTTGCGGGTAAAGCCCCATGCTTTGTTGTTGCTGGCGGAGCAGTTGGTAATAGTGTGATGCATGTTTTGACCGGAGCTGCCCAGCTTAAATCCATTGCCATCACCATTCACATCGAAACCATTGCTGTTGGATGTGCAACCGGTAATGGTTACGGGATTGGGATTGCCGTAGAGATCCCAGCCATCGTCTGAATTGGAAGTAGCCACGCAGCCGGAAAACTTGTTGCCCGTACCGCTCGACAGCTTACAGGCAAAACCGTCGGCATTCTCGCCGCCGTTGGCCGCATCATGGTTAGAGCTGGAATGACAGTTGTTAACACTTACATTAAATGCGCCATTGTAGACCTGCAGCCCGGTATCGCCGCAAAAATCGGTGGTGATGTTGTTTACAAAGTTGTTACCACCCGTTTGGAAGACGATACCTGCATCGGGGGCTTTGGTGATATGGATGTTCTGTACGTTCCACCAGCTTCCGTTCACCTTTACGCCCCAGCTTCCCGAGGGCTGGCCGGAACAGTCGAGCGTACCGCCGCTGATATTGATCTTAGAACTGGAAGTGCCGCTGTTGAGCAACTGCAGCGTGCTCGTAAGCTTAATGGTGCCGCTGATGGTGATGATATCGCCCGCTTTCGCATTGGCCACGGCCGATTTCAAAGCGGCTTCCGTAGTAACGGTGGTGGAGACGGCGTTTACGGCCGTAACGGGTGCTGCTGCGAGCTGGGTGGGTGAAGAGGAAGAAGAAGGTGCGGGTTGTTGTTCTGTGTTTTTCTGGCAACTGGTCATGACAATGACCAGCGCGGCAACGCTGATGAAATTTTTCATAATTAGGCAATTAATGGTTAAAAAAATGGTTGTAACTGATCAGTTAACCAATATTACTACTATTAAAACCCCATCCGCTGCACGTATTGCGTTTTTATTTATGCAATCGTTCCCGACAACGATTGCATTGCTTTTAGCCTGTGGCCCATCGTTAGCATACCAAAAAGGACTATATTAGTTTACACGAAACCGCCATAGAAAATATTCTAAGGTTATGATAAAAACGATCCTGCATTGCCACTTATTGGCAGCCCTGCTATGGCTGACCGCCTGCGCTCCCTATAATGATGATTGGATGGATGCCGCCCGCACGGGCGATCTCCGCAGCCTGCGGCATGGATGGGAAAAAGGCGCCGCCATCGATGCAAGAGACGAACGGGGAGAAACCGCCCTGAGCACCGCGGCCGACAAAGGCTATACCGGTATGGCCGCGTTTTTAATCGAAAAGGGCGCGGATATCAATACCACGAATAAGGACGGGGTAACGCCCCTGATGTACGGTGCGGACCACGGGTTTATAAACATCGTATCATTACTCCTGCAAAAAGGCGCACGGGTGAATACGATGAGCAAAGAAGGTTTCAGTTCTTTATTATATGCCTGTCTGAAAGGGCATGTTGATGTGGCGCGCCTGCTGTTAAAAGACAGCGCCGATATCAACCTGCTGCTGCACGACGATGATACCATTCTTATGACCGTGGCGGCGCGGGGCGATACAACGATCGCCCGCCTGCTGCTCGACAACGGTGCGCCGGTGAATGCCCGCAACAAATACAACAATACCGCTTTGATGAATGCCTGCCGGAACAGCGATGCCGCCATGGTGCGGCTGCTGCTTGACTACAAAGCCGATGCCGCGGTAAAAGATGATAATGGCGATGACGCTATGGCGCAGGCTGTGCGAACGGGCAATGCTGCCGTTATCGCCCTGCTGAAGAAGTAATGAAAAAACGATGGATCAGCAGACTGCGCTTATTCCGAACGCAAGCTCTTTACAGGATTGGCGAAAGCCGATTTGAGCGATTGATAGCTGACCGTCAGCGCCGCTATTACAAAGGTGCCTGCCATGGCCAGCAGGAATATCCAGGGGCTGATGGGGATCCGGTAGGCAAAATCCTGCAGCCATTTATGCATGGCGTACCAGGCGATGGGCGCAGCGATAGCAAAGGCCAGCAGCAGGAGCAGGGTAAACTCCCTGCCAAACAGCCAAAGAATATTGTGCACGCCTGCGCCCAGTACCTTGCGCACGCCCACCTCTTTTGTTTTCTTCAGGGCCATAAAGGATACCAGCGCATAAAGACCAAGGCAACCGATAAGAATGGCGATGCCGGCGAAGCCTTCCACGAGCTGCAGCATGATATTGTCGAGCCGGTAAAAACCGGCGATGCGTTCGTCGAGGAAATGGTAGGCATACACATAGTCGGGGTAGGTCGTATTCCATATTTTATTCAGCGCCGCGAGCGTGGGTTTTGCCTGGGCAAGGTTGATTTTTACCGAGCAGTTCCTGAAATTTTTATAATTGCCTATGATGGCCACCGGTGCAATGGCGTTGTGCAGGGAACCATTATGGAAGTCTTTTACCACGCCGGCGATGGTGCCGGTAAAGCCGCCCACGACGGCCTTTTTCCCGATAACATCATTGGGGGAGCGAAGGCCCAGCTTTTTTACAAAAGTTTCGTTCACCAGTATATCACGCGCTGTATCGCCCGGGAAGAAATTCCTGCCCGCTGCCAGCTTCAGTCCATAGAGCCGGATATACTGGTCGTCGGCATCTTTCAGGTTGGTATCCCAGGGTTCGTTTTTAGGGCGGTTATCGTATTGAACGTCGGTAAAGTGCTGCGCTTCAGAAGCCGGGGCCTCAAAGCTGAAGGATACATTTTCCACGCCGGCGATGGCGGTGAATTCCGAACGCAGGGTATTCATTTTTACCTGGTCACTCACGGGAACGGGCAGCAGCACAATAGCATCTTTGTTAAAACCCAGGTCGGCGGTGTTGGAATAGTGCAACTGGCCGGCAATCACGATCATACCGATGAGCAGCATCTGCGAAATGGCGAACTGCGATACGACAAGGCCCCTGCGCAGGGAAAAGCCGCCGATGTCTTTTTGCGACAGCTTTCCTTTGAGCGCCACCACCGGGCGGAATTTCGCCAGGATAAGACCGGGGTAAGCACCCGAGAGAAAGAGAACGGCTATCATCAGCCCAACGAGAAAAACCGGCAATTGCCAATGCTGCAGGGGGGCAATAGATAGTTGTGACCGGAGCAAATCATTGAGCCACGGAAGGGCCAGTTTGGCCAGGCCGAGCCCGGCCATACCGGCGATAAAGCATATCAAAGCCGTTTCGGCCATGAATTGCAGGAACAGGTGGGAACGGAGGCTGCCCAATACTTTGCGCACGCCTATTTCACGGGAACGGTTGAGGGCTTGGGCGGTAGAGAGGTTGATGAAATTGACACAGGCGGTAAGGATAAGGAAAAAGCCTATGCAGGAAAGGGCCCAGAGGTATTTTTTATCGATGTACCCGTCGAAATTTGTATCGAAATGAATATCGGACAGGGGTTGTAGTTTGAATTGGGTGGTTTTGGCGTCATCGGCATCGTAGTATTTTTTGACGAGCGTAGGGAATGCCGCTTCCACAGTGGCTTTTGTAACGCCGGGTTTTAACAATACAAAGCACTGCATCCCGCTGCGCACGCTGCCCCAGCTACTGTCGCCCGCAAGGCGGGCGTTGTAATCTTTCAGGTTGTCGTACGACAGGTATACCTGTTCTTTCCGGTCGGTGTTGGCGGGAATGTCTTTAAGAATACCGGTTACGATAAAATTGACCGGCCGGGCAGGAAGGATAATGCGGATTGTTTTGCCGATGGCTTCGCTGCCGCCGAAATATTTTTTGGCTGTTTTTTGGGTGATGATCGCCGTATTGGGCGTCGATAACCGGGTAGCGGGATCGCCTTCCAGCAGGGGGAAATGGAAGATGTCGAAAAAGGCCGGTTCTGCAAAAGCAACGAGATCTTCTTCCTGGAATTTTTTTATTTCTTTTTCACCGGGCAGCGATACCAGCGCGCTGCCGAGCGACAGTACGCGGGCGGTTTTTTCGGCAAAGGCGAAATCATTGCGAAAGGCTTTGCCGAGAGGTTGGGGAACGCCCTGCTGGTATTCGGTGGTTTCGTTGTGAAACTCGGATACGATGCGGTAAATGCGGTCTTTATGGGGATGGAAACCATCAAAGCCCAGGTGCCAGGTTACCAGCGTAAAGATAAGGATAGCGCAGGCGAAGCCGAGTGACAGGCCGAAGGTGTTGGTAAACGCAAAGGCTTTATGACGGCGCAGGTAACGCCAGGCGATGGTGAAATAGTTTTTGATCATGAATGCAGGTTTAATGCCTGCGGGCAAAGTGGCTAAAAAGATACCGGTTTTTAAAGCGGTTGGAGGACAGGAGATTATGCAGTCTTTTTTTATACAACTGTGCGGTTTTGATACGGGAAGTGTACGGTTTTGCAGGCAGCACCCATGATAGCGGATAAAAAAGCCGCCCCCGCGGGGGCGGCTTTAAGTATATAAGGAGACGATTATTGAACGATAAGTTTCTGGCTGGTCCAGTTTGTTCCGTCAAAAACAAACAGGAAGTACATGCCCGGCCGCAAGCCGTTAAGCGATACCCTGGCCGAAGGAACATGGGTGCTGTATTTTTCCGATTTACGGGTGATGCCGGTCTGGTCGACGATTTTTATTTCGTAGATAGCCGATGAAGCCGTGGGCTGTGCAGCGGATGTTTTACCCGTTATGGCTGCTGTGGCCGCAGGCTGGGTGCTGACGGTCACCGAGCTGCCTACGACGGCGGGGTTCGGGAATACGGAGGCGGCAAAGTGATGTCCGCAACTGCTGTAGAGCGTTACCCCGTTGAGGGCGGAGGTTTCGCCGCAGGCATCCGTATAAGTCAGCGAGATGCTTCCGCCTCCCGATACGTCGACGTAGGTAGTAGGCGAAGTGGGATTATAGATATAGAAGCTGCCGCTGGTGCTGCTGTTGACCGTCCAGTGCCAGTTGTACGCGCCCGGGTCGTTGGCCGTGGCGCTCAGGTACCAGGTTTGGTAAGACCCGTTGCACGAGCCGATCGACGTGGAAGAGATGGAGCTGGTGGGCAGGGTAGCGATGTCGAAAGACGAAGAGATGCCACCCGGTATGGTAGCCGTGAGCGTGGCAAAGCCGTTGGACGACTTTGTAGCGATAACGCCATTCCCGTTGGGCGTAAGGGTCACCACGCCGGCGGGTGATACCGTCCAGGTAGTGGGCAGCGGGCTGGGTGTGGAATAGGATTGGGAAGAGCAGACGAAATGCACAGCCGGCGTAATGTTGGGCGTAGCGGTAATGGTGATGCTGTTTATGACCAGGTTCATGCCCGTGTAGCCAAGGTTGGGCAGGGACTCGATATTGAGCCCTGTGGCGGCGGAGGGTGCCGTAAAAGAGGGCATGGTAATGTTGTAAACGTTCGGCACACTGCCGGTATAGTATATCGGGTAATAGCGTTCGTATACCATGTTGGTAAGAAAATCATCGTCGAGGTAGTAATCGCTGAGCGTGGTGCTATTGAGCGAAAAGCCGGCATTCAGCGCTGCCTGCACGATGCCCGCCTGGTTGGGGTCTCTCGTAAACTGGGGCGTGCCTACGCTCATGCCCACGCCCACAAACTGGTCGGGGGAGGCAAGGGGGATGATGCCCGATATGTTCATCGAAATGCTATAGGTATAATCGGGCAGGAAGGTATACCCGATCTGGTAGGCGTCGATGGCCACGAAGGAATAAAGGGTACATACATCGCAATCCTGCACCGACACCAGCGACGAAGCCAGGTAAAGCGAGTTCTTAATGTATTCCGGCGGCAAATTCTGGGCGCTGTAGGTGCCCACTCTTGTAGGTATGAAATCCCACCCCGTTGGCGTACTGCTGATGGTGGAATGCGTGAAGCCGCCGATGGAAGGCTGGTTGGAAAAAACATCCAGCATGTTGGTGAGGCCGGCGGTCGTGTAGTCGATAACGGAAACCTGCGAACGGGTGGTTAAAGTGGCCGACAGAAAGACAAGGACAAGCAATAGCCTGCCAGGATGCTTCCCGCGGAGGGATAGCAGTAGACTTCTTTTCATATATATAAGATTTGGTTTAAATACCTGAGCCGGCTTTCAATAGCAAGAAAGGAGATGGGTGGCCCAAAGGGCTTGTATAGACGAAATTATAAACATTCGCCACAACGAAACGGGCATTAACAAAAATTACCGGCTAATAAAAATAATAAGTACCAAAAGGATACAAGGTGGATTTGAAAACACCTTTTACGGGAATACGGATGTCATCTTTCGTTTGCCTCGGAGGCGGAAGATGACATCCGTTTTTTGGGCGATTGGACAGTTTGTTAGGAAAAACCCATCATATATTGTATTTTATTAATATAAAGGAGATTTCTTACTATTGCGTAGGTGTTAATCATTAGATACTTTAGACCGGTTTTTTAATTAATGTGTTTCTGCTTAATGCAGAAATGAATACCCATGTAAAATTTTAGTCCACTAAATCCAACTATTCATGGAACCGACCCTGACCGTACCTGTAAAAAGGCATATTACTGCTTTTTTGCTGCTGTTTTTTGCCTGTGCTGAAGGCATGGCCCAAACCAATATTATCGATTCCACGTCTACTACCGGCGGGAGTTTTCAAAACCTGACCAATACATTTGCAGCCAATGGATGGACCAGCATCAATGCCGCTACCAACAAATGGTTTGTAGGGACCGTTGCTACCTGTACAGGGTCGAAAGGCGCTTATATCGGCACGACGGCCGCCAATAATAATTATACCACCACCACTACCAACGTATCGCATTTCTACCGGAGCGTGACTTTTCCTGCCGGGGAAACCTGTATCAACCTGAGTTTTATCTGGAAAGCAAACGGGGAAGTTTCGTATGACGGGATAAGCGTGTACCTGGGCGCAGTGGGAGGGCCTGTGCCCGTAGCCAACGCCGTTTTTAGTTCGACCGATGCCGGGGCCACCCAGTTGGGCGCTTCCCTGTACGATGTGCAAACGACCTGCGGCAGGGTGTCCATTACCGTTCCTGCTTCTTTTGCCGGAACCACCCGTTACCTGGTGTTTAGCTGGAAAAACGATAACAGCGCCGGCGGCGGCACCGGCGGTAC